>QQTW01001130.1_pt1 | contig 18271 bp, 21 predicted proteins | sample 1904831 | NCBI WGS metagenome assembly QQTW01 (sample SAMN09435610, study PRJNA476489) | Subsurface metagenome, whole genome shotgun sequencing project. | reverse complement strand
ACGTAGGGATGATGAATTGGGAAAACGATTGTACTACATGAACCGCCTCTCATGATTATGCCCGGTGGCCAGTCGAGGCTCGAAAGATTCTCTACTCAAGAGAGTAAGTCCGTCGTAACAGAGCAAATGGCGACCTGCGGCAGGGAGGCTGGTCGGCAGGAACTGCAGCTGTGGCTCTGGAAGATCACGCAAGGCAAAAGATGACATGGAGGGGAAAGGTTGATGTTTGTCAGACGCGCCGTTGCCTAGCGCGTAAAGTGGTTTCGTGTCGCAAGACGCTAAATCATACGGGATTAGACGGACTTAAGATCGCATGCCTTTGCAGTTACACTGTAAAGCCTGCAAAGACGTGAAGCTTATCAAATCGACTTTCATAACAATAGTGATTGAGCCTTTCTATACAAATACTAGCTTTGCTAGCCACCGGGCATAATCATGAGAGGCGGTTCATGTAGTACAATCGTTTTCCCAATTCATCATCCCTACGTTAAGAGTATACGACGTCCCCTCGTGTGATATAAATAATTACATCTATAATTCAAGAAACTAGGCGCAAAAGGAACGGTGCCCGGGTCAGAGCTCTCCTGATCCCTTCCTCGATCTCTAATAAGGCATTTGCTTAGGCTTCCGTTAGCGCTGACAATATAGCTACAACTTCTCTCAAAGGTTCTTCGCCGCTTCAATCAGTTTCGTGGACTTGTGGGATTGTATCTGAATTCACGCAAGTCGTTCCGCTGGAGGGAATCTCGGTGTGCGGTCCAAAGGTAGCCGGCGATGAAAGAAAAAAGAAAGAAAAGTATGGCTCGGGGGGTATCTAGAAAACTGAGATCCGCCAAGGGTTAATCACTGTCCTGCAGAAGATGAGCCACCAGAGGCCTTGATTTAGATAACTAATACGGATTGATAGTACTCATGTCAACTTCTGGTGATCTTCACAATAAATCACGATGAGGTCAAGTGCTGGGTTTGCAAAGCCGTGAGACTTGAGAAAACTCCTGGAGTCAGGTGCAAGGGTCGTAAATCCGTTCAGCATAACCACACGTACCAGGCGAAGATTTCGGACTGCTCGACAACAGGTTCCCAGCCTGAAGTTGAACATTCATGCAAAATCATGTTCGAGGTTGTGAGCAAAGCAATCGATTTGAGCGTAGAAATCGTTGTCTGGCACAGGGTGTTCCTTGAATCCTGGTCATGGTGTGCAGATTAGGATGTATACTTTCTGCATGTAGATGTAGAGAGCTCACCCATATCCTCCCACAGCTGATGAAGGACACCGAAATGTCTCACCGGAATCGGATCATTGTCGACCTTCGCTGCGTACTGTGAAGCGTTGTAATGTTCGGTGAGGGGGTGAATGTCATCCGAGCAATAGAGGTATAGGGCACACAGCCTCTGCAAGATATCGGCAACCTCGTCCCCGGCTTCGTTGACTGGAGACATGAAATCAGCTAGAGGTCGCAGATTCCCTCGCACCAATGCCAGGAGGCAGAGACTGTATATCAAGCAGGGAAGGTCGTGTGGACGCCGGCTAAACAAAAGGCGCTGCAGCGACCCGATCGCCCTCTTCAACGTCGTGGGCAAACCTCGGGCCCGTTCTCTGATCGCAGCATCAGCAGCAGATTTCTCTGCTCTTGGCATTTTCTGGACCGTGATTAGCGGCTGAAGCCCAAAGTGGCCATGCAGTCCTTCATCACGAAAAACATGCACGCTTCCGTCGTCTACCGGCCAGCTGCTCGAATAGTATCCGTCTACCTCACTTAGCTGATGGGTAATGACGACACAGCGAAGCAGCGCCACTATGATTGTAGAGTGGTTGAACTCGTCGGCTGGAATTGTCGGATCGCGTCTCAACATATCCTGCTGATATTGCGCACATTGCCTGAGAAGCTCGTACGTGCCGTGCTCGTACCACTTCGGCCAGCGAGACTCGGCCTTGTCGAATTGACCGAGGAAGTCGAAGAGAAGTTGTCTTGACTGTTGGGGCCGATGGTACGAATCCACCGTGGGGTCGAGATCTGTCACAGTCCTGCTCTTAACGATATCATGAGATGTTCTCTCGAAAGTCAAACAGATATTATACCACTCTTTCCAGCGGCCTTGGGAGGGTCGGATACGGAATGAGCCATATCCCACATGAAGAAGACCTAGGCTCCCATTGGAATCCAATAGTGAAACATGGGGCAGAACTCAGTACCTTCAAAGGCAGCTCCCAGGAAGTGCGGCAGCGCCTGGCGAGTGCAACTGAGCCTGTTCTGAGTCCAATTTTGATCCTTGACACCACCGAGCTTGAGTTGAATACAGTTTTGACAGGCAAGTCCAGTTGAGCACTGACTACGCCGTAAGCACATCCGAATCAGCAGCACTGTGCGGACACCGGACCTGTAAGCTGAGAATTTCACATCGCCAACAAGGCCAGTAAGGAGGTGGCATTGGTCTGGGGTATTAGTCCACCTGCTGAGGATGCTCCCTGACGTTCGATCTCCTTAAATGGTTCACATTCGGGAAGGATAACTTCCAATGGTTAGTAGCGAAGGCCGAGTTCTGGTGGCGAGAGGGACTTTAAACACGTTGTATCAAAATGTCGACGCCTAGTACGTCACGTTGAGCTTGCTGGCCTTGTTCGTAAGTGTACTAATAATCGACATAAGAGATGTTGACCAATAGGTGCCTCTGTAGGTAGTATTTCTCTATATAGGGTGGATATAGCTAGTGTGGAGTGGACCGATCAACTAGCCTTGTCACATGAATTCCAGGGATTGGGCTGACTAAGCAACATTCAGTCCCCAACGGCCAACGGTTGTTGACCTAGCCTCTTTGACACGGTTGGAAATCCCCTCATCGTTGGAAAAGGGCGGATACTTGCTCATCTAGCGCTTATGGACCATGACTACATTTCAACTGTATTTGTAGCGCAGCTAACCTCATTTCTTCACATACTGAACATGTGTCCTATGACGCCGAACTATTACCAAGTAAGTTGCCGAATCGCGAGTAATAAGCAGTGGTTATCCGAGGTAGAGAGGCATCCACCATGGCAGAGTTGGGCTTCGGCAATGATCTTTTGAGCATCATTTTTGACTTCGTAAGTTACTTGCGTCGACTATCATCATGCTTGCTGACGACAAGTAGTTGTATCTTGATTCACCCAAGTCACTATACAAGGTCGCCTGTGTGTCCAGGCTCTTCTACGATTTTGCACAGAATTATGTTTTTCGACGGCTACAATTTACCTTTGCTCTCTGCTGGGATCTTCGTAACGGCTCGTTGCTCCGAAGGCTCGAGCGAGATCCCACTGCGAGGTCGTCAGTACAGGAGATCTACATCAACTGGGCTCCGGGCGTCATTCCACGTCAGGCCAAAGGCGATGGCTGTGAAAACCTGGATCAGCTCATAGAATTGTTGCCCCAATTGACCAATTTGAAACGGATGATGTAGGTCAGACCCTATCACTCGCGTTACATGCTATCACCCTGCTGCACAGTACGCCCACCCGCAATCTTCTCCGTTGAAATGTTCGGTTACTCAAATGTTACCCACGAAGATTCGCTGACACAACATGAAGCTGGGACGCTCAATGCGCAATCATACCAAGGCTTATGATTACGTTGCAAGAAGCTCGTCCAAATTGTGAACTCTACACCCGATGCCCTACTCGGACCGACATCGCTCGGTCGTTGATGTCGTTGCAACGCTCGTCGTCGCAGTTGGTGGCACTTGAGTTAATGCTAGAACGCTCCCAGCTTGAGGCATTGACACAGCTGCGGAGATTGCTTTCAACTTGTCCAAACTTACGCAAGCTCAGATTGACGTGCTCGTCTCGTCTCATTGGCGCTGCGCCGCTCGCACTGTGTACGCCAAGTTGGCAACTCCCCCCCTTGAAATCTCTGAAGCTTCGCGGCATCATGATCGCCGCAACTACAGAAGTTGACTGGCAGGACTGCATGGATTGGAAGACACTCGAGGTTCTACAGTGTACCGACATAGATTTCTTCACCAGCATATCAGCCTCATTGCAGCGGCTGCAATCTTTGGAGGTCCATCTCGACGAGGCTTTTCCACCCCAACCCCAACAAATCCATGCCTTTTTCGATTTCGTGAAAAGTTCGTCGACGCTTCAGAATCTCTGCATGGCGGGTATGATAGAGCACATAAGATTTCACAAGTTTTTGGAAGGAAAGTATCCCTCCTTAAGAACCATCCGAGTACATGAGAAAGTTTCTAGATGGGGTTTCAGCGAATCCTCTGTCTTGAGCCCTGACGAGATTCGGATGTTGGCCAAGGCTTGCCCTGCATTGCATAAATGTAGCATTGGCATCGGGATGTGGTCCGAATGGGTGAGCAGCCTTTATTTTGTGACTCCATCTACGGAAGCATACGCTAAAAAGTCAATAACTTAGCCTTGGGAGAGGTTATCGTGCATTGCAGAATCCCTTTGGTTTGTGGATGGACTTGAATTACACCTCCATCTGAGACCACAGCATGCGCTGTATGGACGCCCACTGTCAACGATCGGGAATGTCCGCGAGCTATGGGAATACCTCTGGAGAAAGATTGAGCAGGTCCGGCAAAGCCATGATGATGTCCTAAGTCGTCCACGGCTACGGACACTCAGGGTATATGAAAGCCAGTTTGTCGGAGACGAGCCGCTTCCTTCCGGTGCTCCGCGGTCGTATTTACGTCGATACCTCCGGGACGTGATCTCATTCGAGGCTCGGCTTAGCGAGTGTGACCATCTGGCACGGAGAGGCTACGCAGACGTCGTCTGTCTGGAGTTGGAGGGCCTGTACAACAGATACGGGCGAGGACAGCTACATGAAGAGCTACAAGTTTCACTCATGGAACAAACCACACTGCGAGCGTACCAAGCTCGTATGCAGGCGCCGAGATTTGCCATCGCTAACCATACCGACCTTCTTCGACCATTGAATACACCCCTACGTGCGATGGTCGACAGAGATTATGGCAAGAGCTGATGCAGTGCACCTCACACACGACCCTTCTTGCATGCTAGTTTCATTATTCGCTGCGGAAGGTCGAGACTTCTTTCGTTGAAGGATCAAACCTAACGCTGTTTCACGGCCGTCACCTTCTGCAACGCCGGCTTCAAACCATGGGAATGACCGTATGCGACCTCAAGGAAGCTCGGGCGAAGCTCCTAGCCGCATACACGTCCAACATCAATGACGATTTGCTGGCATGTGCCTAGCCGAATTACAGAATCTACAGCAGTCAAAACAGGATGAATCAAGGTATAGCCCCTTCACTCTTGCCCAAGCAAGCGATGCAAGGATGTGGCTATGCAGACCCCGAATTCATGCCATAGATCCGTCAGTGCTCGTACATCTGTGTAGCAATAACGCCACCGTCGAAACCGTCTCTTACATGGCATCCTTTTACGCGTTTCACGCACTTGGCTGACAGTTGGAGGCTGGTATGACCGTGAGGATGTCCTCTGAGGCTCTATATAAGACTGTGTTGTCTCAACATCTCCTGTGCAGAAGTCAACCAGCAACAGCAACGTCCAAAGCATCAAGCTGAACACCGATAAACCCCATCAATTTTCAAATTAGGCTCCGGACACCTCGCTCTTCCAAAGGCGCCACCGACGGCAGCCAGCAGGAGTGCAGCCGTCCCTGGTCGTGCTGGATGGTCATCACGCCCAAGGTGCAGGAGGTTGCCGGGACGCAGCGGCCCTGGATCGGCTGCCCGTCGGAGAAGAAGGATTTCACGTATACGGCCCAGTTCCCAATCAAGGCGGGCGACAAGTTGCCCATCCAGCGCGGCGAGCTCTGCCAATGCCGCAATTACGAGGGTTTCAATGAGGCGGCGGAGGATGCGCTGGTGCTGTGTTCCAATTATCGGTAGATGTCCCTCGTCGGTAGGAGGCCTGCTGGTGAGGAATTCCATGGGGGACGATGAGCGCGCAGTAGAGGGGCAATGGGGGAAAGTTGTCCTCCCTCCGGAGCGAGACGGCGCAACGAGATTCAGAACAGAGGAGGACGTTACTAGATGGGATGTGGTTGATCAATCCATCTCCTCATTCGCGCTATTCTCCCACTATTTACACCCCATACGTAGCTGTCCCGCCTTTTTCGCACAATCGAGCCATTTCCATTCCCCTCGGGGTTGGCAAGGCGTGAACGGAATGGAAGCCATGCGTGCATCAATCTCGTGGCCCACCATTTTCAGAGTAGGGCGTCAAGATGAGCAAGGGATGGACGCGAGACTAGTAGAGGATATATCACGAATGAGCTATCTCGGTCCCCCCGAGGAGAGGAAGGCATCTGTATGAGAGAGGCGGCATTAGTGGAAGAGTACTTTGAAGGAGGAAGTGAGTGGTGCTAAGTTGTACTTTGCGTTGATAATTTGAGGGTTTTCTCGATGGGTTGGTAAGGTAGGGATTGATTTGCCAAGAGAGGAAGAAACGCACGTGACTGCGGCTGTACCTGCTGCGGGAAATCCATCGGTTGGCCCAAAACATGCACCCACAACACGGGCGGGTCGACTATTCGGAAAGCGCCAGAAATGCTCGCGTGTACAGTGAAATAAGCCGTCAAAAGCTCTCACCTCTTAAGCCCGGCGGTGGGCTGTCCCGACGGCTGTCACACTAGGGGCAATGATCAAAATGGACGAAAGATGTGATGGCTTATAAAGCATACGATTCTTCCAATATCTCTTGTCCTCCCAATCTACAGCTGCCAGTCATGTTTGGCACCATGATGTGTGTTTCTACAATGACAAGGTTCGTCACCCAAAACCCGCACGGCCCATCCTCTGCCTGGAAGGCGGGTCAACGATACGCCTTGCCGTCAGCCAGCGTGAACACGAACATGCGCAGGAGTATGATGTTAATATAGAGTATATTTCCAGTCGGCTTGGATCTCGGGAGGGTATGCGGCTATCCTGCGAGCATGTCGCCCCCATTGAAACAACCCGCTCGCTGTAGCTGCGTCGCCTATCAAATCTATTTCTAGCTGTATGGTTTTGTTCTCTTTGTACTCGTTAGACAACCGATTGCGCTCTTTTGTGCATCATCAGCTGATGATACGATTTGTTTTGGAAGCCTCATTGCGTACAGCTCCAAGATCGACCCACATTGATCTTCCAAGTGGCTGCGGGATCCGGGCGTTGTACGTGTATCGTTGAGGATTTCCTCCTCTCTTTCCTCTCACGGCCGATTACTTGCCAATTGGCCTTATTTTTAAAATCTCTCTTTTCTTACAATCCATATCGCCTGCCGAATAGCCTGCCCGCCGGCCGATTTCCACTGTCATGCGGATCAACCCAGCTGCGCGCCTCGCAGTCTTTGTTCCCTCGTTGTTCTCCAACAATCGGTTATGGACTCATGACAGCCAAAGAAGTGGTAGCTTGCCAGATGGGTCGAATGCCACAAAGATTGGGCCACACCAGGTCATCTCCAACGGAGTTGATATCACCAAGTCACTTGACGGAACGGCGAATGTAGATTTCCCGCCGAGTAGCTGGCTAGGATTCGGCATTGACCTGACAACGGTCACACCAGGTATGTAGCTCCTGACACGACTTTCCTTTTCCAGGTCAACTTGGGGCGGAGGTGAGCCACGGTGGCAAATGCAAACCTTTCCATCAAATGCGCTAATCGGTCTTCTTCTGCTACCGTGTAGTGGACATTACATCGGTAAGACCTGGCTGCACATGACGCTCGCGGACGAGATGTCATCGCTTATAGTATTAGGTTGCATCATCCGTGATTAAACAAACGAGGGTGATTAAATTGCAAGCTGGCGGCGTCAAGAAAAACCTCGGTGGCGGTCTCACTTGGCTCGTGCCACCCGGTGTCAACGCTGATCCAAACCTGTCTTCTGGGAAAAGTGAGGAGAAATTTGATTCCCATACTGACCGGCCTCATGATGAATCTGACGCACCACAGCGAGCTACTACAGCTTCAAGTCGGGCGACGATGCGGCTTATGCCATTGGTGTTGATACCGACCTGGCCGCCAACTACATGTCCGTCTCGGGTGGTGTATCAGCAAGCTACGCTGTGCAGAAAACTTTCCAGAAGACATTCCAGTATTACATGATGGTGCACAATCAGATGCTCGTCCAAGCTGGCTTCGAAGACTATGGGAGTGCGATCAATGAGCCTATGCTCAAGGCGCGACTGAGCCGGATCCCGGAGTTTGATCCGCGCAGCTTGTCAACGGTCGAGCAGTACAAATCGCTATTTGCAACCTTGGGCAGCCACATCATCACGGGGGTAAACTACGGAGGACGATTTCAGTTGGTAGGTCCTTCCCTCGTCAGGCGACGTCTTAAAACTTACTTCCGCACCACTGAGGCATTCACAGCACGCCTGGGCCGACAACACCGACAGCACTGTTAACCAAGAGTTTGGAGCCGACATTTCTGCTGAATTCAATGGCATCACCTCGGGCGGCAAAGTCGACGTCAACGTCAAGGGCTCGGAACAGTTCCATAAATTCGAGCAGTCGGTGCAAAAGACGTGTTCCTGTCAAGGAGGAGACCCAGCTCTCAGGAACTTCCTCCAAAACAATCCCGGCGGCGGCGACGAGGGCCCCTTTGAGACGTTCAAGGAGTGGGTGAAGACGGCCGATACAAGGCCAATGGTCATGAGTTTCGAGACCGCGCAACTGTGGGACATGATCTCGGCCGCCGATGACAACGAATTGGCGGCGCGTTCGCCCGATCTGAGAAAGGCTTACTCATGGATTGTGGAGAACCCGGAGCAGCATTTCACCAAGGCTCGAATGAGTATCACCAGTAACTGGGGGGAGATTGGCATCCTGACACCAAGCGCGTATATCGTGAAGGACCCGCAGCAAGGACCGGTGCCAGGCGCTACCATCGGTACGACGAAGATTTCATGGCAAACAACTGAAGGGCGGGCGGAAAGAGACTTGCATATTGAGTACGTTTTCCACGAGCATGAGTGGACGGGACTGACGCACAGGTCGACAGCTTCATCATCCACAACGACGGATCGCCGATAGATATCCAACTTTCACACGGTAGCAATGGGGGAACCAAAGGCACGGGGTATATCCAGGTCAAGTTCGGCCCGGTAACGAGATCCCTATAGTCCCCTTTCGAGCAGCGGCAAAGCTGTTGGTGTGCATTCACTAATCAGAAGACTCTCTGTTAGAATCCGGACGCCTATGTCAACAACCAGAATCCCGACAACAACTGGAACACGCTCGTCTTCCACAATTGCCTGGTCAACCCGCGCGGGCAGGTTTCTAACCGTGTTCCCGTGGCTACATCGTGAACCTTTTGACTTGCTCCGAGAGATGTCTGTGGAATATCATAGGGAGGAAAGGAAATCTTGGGGCCAAAGTCGCACGGGCGGATTGGTTATATGCTTCATTTACCGTTGGCTAGCCAAGAACAAATTTTTTTTCCTCCCAGCAGCATACTGACAGCATTTGGCGGGGTACTTCTATTTCGCAATACGGGTCAATCAATCTGGATCAATGGTCTGGCGCCTAGCTTACAGAAGGACCCCGCCGCCGTCCAGCGTTCCCAGAACCCTACGGATCAGAAAACTAGGGGAATTAGGTTCTTCGGGAGTGATTCCCGAAGCCTTGAGTCGCCCCTTTGTAAAATATGTGCGCAACGTGCGGCCATGACCGCTGATTGCCATACGCCAAGCTCTCACCTGCTTAGCTACATAACAATCATTCCATCCCATCCCATCCCGTCCCGTCCCGTCCAGGGGGGCCCAAAGGTGCCCGGCGTTTTGCAAGCCTTGTCCACAAAAACCGGGGTTACCTCGCTTCCTTCCTTCCTGTACCACAAGCACGTCTTTCTCCGTATCCCCGACAGTGCGGAATCGATTTGCGTAGAGTAGGCTTCGGTCTACCGCCGGGGAGAAGGCCTGTGGGGTGGGCGCCGGGGGGGGGGGGGGGGCCCCTTTAGGGGGGGGGGGAAAGAGAGAAAAGGAAAGAAAAAAAAGTAAGAACGGAAAGAGGAAAGTTCGAGATATAGAAGGGGTGAGAAAAGGGAGAGGGGAAAAAGAGGGAGGGAGAAGACGAGGAAAGGGAATAAAAAGAGGCAAAAAAATGGTAAAAGGGGTAAACGCCGGGAGGGAAATGGCTGATTAACGGAAGGGGTGGAGGTGCGAATTTAGAATTCTGGGGGGAAATCGTTGGCGGGGAATCGTATATCCTGCTTTACCATACGCCGTGGGATGGAGAACGGTTATCAAAAAAACAATTTAGGGTACATTAAACGTAGAATAGCTTTTACCGCCAGGTAGAATCCGTAAGTATATTTTCATACATCAAGGCAAAGGCGAACACCGATCATCTGGCCGATTTCATAGAAAATAGAGACGAATCTGGTACAGGAATCGCCCTCGAGTGATGATCGGGGGGGCGGGGGGTTCGTGCTGGTGATTGATAGGGTGATAGGGTGGGATGGGGTGGGTATTTGAAGGGAGGAGAGGTTGGGAGGAGGTGGTGCGAGCTGGGAAGGGATGGGATTGTAGAGGGGTTATGGGGGATGATTTGGTATGGATGGATGGGTAGGTTCATTGGAGTAGGATCACTGGGTGGAGATGGAATTATTGGATTTGTGGTCGAGTTTGATGACATCAACGGATGAGTGCTTGTGCTGGTGATGATGGCTTTTGGTGGGTTGACGTAAAGATGTCAACTTTCCGATGCTATCAGCACTAATACCGTGACTAACGATCGATTCTTCATTTCGTTATGGGATATCACCTAGTTTCGTCTCCCGTCTATCAACAGCGAGAGCACTGCCTGCGACACCCGGTCGCAGTACAAGCCCTGTGGGCCGGCGAGCTCGGTAAAGAGGGACCAAAGATAGGGTGCCTGCGATAGATTTAGTCAACGGTGTGTGGGCTCGATAGGAGACGACCAGACGTACCTCGTCTTGGACAGCGGCCTCCACATCTTCCGGCAGCGTTCTCAGCTGTGCGAGGAGCCGGCTCTCTTCGCTGCTACCACGGTGAGAGTCCACGGACGTTGCAAGCGCATCCGCTGATTTAGGGTCTGAAGTGCGGCGGGCCGAAGGATGATGCTCCGCCTCATCAGAGCCGCGGGCGGTCTCCAGATGTCCGGCCACCTTCTCAATCTCATCGACGCAAATGGCTTCTATAAGAGAGAGGAAGTCAGCATCGTAGTAGTCAGTCCACTGCCGACCAGACTTCATCTAGCCAACGCTATCACCAAGGTCCTCTTATATGGAGCTCCAATGAGAGGCAAAGCGAGACTTACTTGCGCTTTCCATGGTACTCTCACGGAAACCCCTTGCCTCCCACCGGGGCCACCGATTACTGCTCTCATGAACGTTCTTGATCACCTTGGCTAGCCGCCTGCCTCGGCTAGCTCGCTGTGCCATATCCGGTATACTGCTCTTTTCAAAGGATGTTGTATAGTATGCAGTGACCATGCCGTCAAAGTCGGGGAATCCTGCGGTGCGCACGGCTTCAAGGATATCGTTGAATCGAGCTGTGCTGGTTGAGTGCGCGCCGCTGGTATTATCACACCTCCTTTTACGATCGGGGCCAGCTTCCTCGGCGCACGAGGACATGGACTTTGACCTTGATGAACCCGCCGAGGAGGCTTCTGACATGGGCGGTGTGATGGGTGCCCCGCTGACCAAAGAGCGAACAGGGGAGGGTGCCGAGCGTTTGGAGTTGGTACTATCGGAACGGCGAGATGTGAAACGCCCGCCAGTGCTACTGTTGTAACGGTGAGATGGCCGTGGCTCGCGGTTGCCGCTGTTGCCGTTGTTGTTATTCGGTGGACTGCTGAAGTTAGTAAGCAAATCTAAGGGCCATGCCAGAAGTCTGGAAACTTACGTGGGAAGCGATGCGACTGTCGTCTTGGGAGATAAGGAAGGGTGATTTGACCGATGGTGTAAGACACCCTGTAGCTGCTGCTGTGGTTGCTGTGGGATGTTTTGTTGCATGTCTGGGGAGGTAAAATCAAGCCCTAGCAGGTTCGGACTGCCTTCGTGTTGGCTGCCGCGAGTATCGGTCCTCGCATGCATGGGCAGGAACCGAGGAGGTTGAGTAGGCAGGGCGGCGTTGAAGGCCTGGAACCGTATTTCCTCGAGGTGGCGAGCACAAGGGCCTGTCATACCGTTGCAGGTACAGCCTTGGGCCAAGGCAAAGGCAAATGGATTGGACACATCGTCCGCTGGCATCTGTGGAGGTATCATTGGATCCAGAGGTTGCCACGGCGATTCATTTGGTTTGACTGACATGTCGGCGGCCATCATTGCGTCCATGGTTTGGGAGAGTGAGGCGGTAGGGAAGTTGGCATCCATGCTGCCGGGAAGTGGTGCAATAGGTACTGCAGAGGGGTCTTGATGTTCGTGAAGCTCCAGGTGTTCAGGTGGCATTGGCTGGCCGTAAGGTGCCCTGGGTGGAGGAGAGGTTCGGTGGCCTTGAGCGTCGCTGCTGTCTTCGTCGGATGAAGCAATTGACTGCTCCTTGAGTCTTCGACCTGCACAGACGCGTAAGTTAACGCACGTCTTCCATCTCGTGTGGCCATTTGCTTACGATGGTTACGCTGGGCTATCCTGTTCTGTAATCTACTTTGAAAGGCAGGTTAGAATGCCGGTCAATAAGATTGTGCCATGGGTCGGACTCGCTTTCGTCTCTCCTTGGCCCTGGGACTTTGTGACCTCCCGTTCTTCTTTGGGGGAGCACTCGACGACACTCTTTTCCGATAGACACTTCCGTTACCCGATGTTCCCATACTGCTTCGGCATGCTAGACATCAACAAACAGTGACATGTACCTAGGATAAATTGGGTACGCGAACTCGTCTTTCACCACGAGGTAGGCGGGCTGCATATCGGCGATGTTGGAATATCGCACGTTTCCTGACGATCCCTAATCTTGATGTGCCGCGAGGCAGTGTCGTCTACTCCTGGCTCTTTTAGTTGCCTCCTGTGATGGGATGAGGCGCGGTACATGTTGAAGATTATGTGAACACACAATTAGGACCACACCATGGCTCGTACTGTCAAGTGATAGGAGAGGTCTGGTTGTTGGTCTGAGCCAAGTGTCGGTATATGACGCAGAGGCGCTGTGCGGAGGGCCTTGCTAGTAGGTGGGGTCGCATACTTGAGGAAGCTGAAGCAGAACAACATTGTTGGATCAGACGAAAGAGGCGACCCGTCAGACGGAGGAGGCGTATGTTGTAGCGTGGTCGAGCTCTTGCTTGGCCCTCGCGCAACATGGTGCTGTACGGTTATTAGCTGGGAGCTTCAGTCGAGTGTTTCCAGAGGGCGGCCTTTTACCTTGTCAGGCACACAGTCTTGCACATCACCAACCCTATGCCGTACTTTTGTACGTGAGTAAGCTGACTACCTGACTCCTGCGCCCCGCCCAGAATGTTAGATCGGATGGTCGATGAGAAAAGTCTCAGCGCTGTCAGAGCCCTGTTTCAAATTCAGCCGCGCTAGAGCAAGACGGAGAAATGGCCCGCTCTTGGCGCCTTGGCGCCTTGGCGACAACTCCGTGTCCTAGAGGTATGGTGATAATAATCCAGACCATTCGTCAGCCGTAGATGTCAGCCATTGTTCGATAGGATTGCATGGATGAAATATGCAAAATTGAGGTTGCTGTAAGTAAAACCTTAGTATACGTCATCGACATGACATGCCATCATTCCATGGTTGGTGTCTGGTAAGTGTCCCTTGAAATAAGGTAGGCCTCTTTGGAATCAAAACCTATCTCTAGTCAGAAAGGAAGCACTATTATATTCAATATCTCCCCGGCAAAAAATGGCTTTGTCTGGAACCATCCATGTTATATCACACCTGACTTGAATATCTCCAATAAGTTGTGCCTTCTTCGTCTCCTTGGAGATCTCATTACTTGTCTTAATAGTAACGCTTTCAACTCACTTGCGCGATGCTACGAAATATCAAGCAGGTCAAGGTCCGGAAACCTGTCATGGTCATGCTCCACGGCGCTGGCAGTAGTGGAGCCATTTTCGGCATACAGACACATTTGCTCGCCAAGGAACTCTCGAAGAACTACGACCTTGTGTACATTGATGCTCCAACTGCCAGCGAACCTGGTCCCGGCGTTTTGCCTCTTTTTGCCGGCATGCCTGCCTACTACCGCTGGCTGGCACCAGAGCTACCAACCGCATCACTCCGTCTCGCCGAGCTTGCCGACGTTGCATGCTACGTAGAGACCCAGCTCGAGTTCCAAAACATCAATCCCCAGGAAGTCGTGGCCTTCTTGGGCTTCAGCCAGGGCGCACTCGTTGCTTTGGCCTTGCTGGGACTTCAACTGGTGGAGCAGTCAAGATGGGAAAATCTGCGCTTCTCGGTTGCCATTGGTGCTGGCACATCAGGCAACACCGCTCAAATGGACGGCGTGGAGAGAATCGTGGGACAAATGTCGAGAATCCTCGGCCGTCAAGATGGCAAATTTCCTGGATACACCGTCCAAGCCTCGGGAATCCGAGATCCATGCTACAAGGATGGTCGACGGCTGGCGAGTATGTGCGCCTCAGACACGACCAAATCTATGGACTATCGAGATGGTCATGTCGTTCCTCGCCAGAAGACCGAAGTCTCCAAGCTGGTGGAAATGATCAGGTGTGTAGACGAGGCTAGCAGAGCTACATGGACGGGAATACAGCAAGAACGAAACGGTCCAGTGTATGAGTCAATGCTTCCGCCACTTGACCATGTGGGGAACATCACAGGAGGCCTTGCGATGCTTGCAGCAAGCTTACAAGCGTGAATGAAGGATGCTTGTGTTTCATTTGCTTACGCAATCTTCATTAAGATGGAAGGCCACGAAGCCGGAGTTGGAAAAGGTTCATAGACAGGCATTTGGTTGTCTTGCGACACGGTTCGCTCGATGTAATGTAGTCCCACTGAGTGAGAGGATTTCGCGAGCTTTACACTAGAAATTCTGGGAATATCTTGATGTTCGTACTGCTCTCCTCTTCCATTTTGCCCTGTCCACATTATCTAGAAGCGTAGTCAAGAACATGAGTTTCATGTCGGCCGTTGTGGGCGTCTAAGATAGGCCATGGTCTTGCCAACTTCTGACGGCCCCCAATATGACAAACCGCAATCTCGTCATTCGCCTCACGAAACAATTTTACTCTAGTCGATTGGTTCTTACTAGTAATAACATGTTGGTGATGGCTGACAAAAGCACGTGGACAAGGCTGACAAGTCTAAACGAAGTAGATAGCCATATCGAATTTTCTCACACGATTTGCAATTTCGGGTACGCAGGCCACTGTTCCAAAACCGAAATGGTTGCTCGTGCTGCTCCTGTAGGCTGCTTGAATTACAGATGTTCTCGAGCCATCAGGTAAGATGCCAAATTGTTGATGACGGGACTGAGGTGGGGCGACTAGGGTTTAGCCCAAAGAGCTAAGCCCAAAATTTGCTAGCGCGTCCAACTCTCCTGTCCCACCTTAAATCGTTCGCTGACTTTACATGATTATTATTCCAACAACATGATCAGCAACATTCTTGGTCGCCGTGCTGCAACATCTTGTCGCGGCCTCCAACAGCCTGTACCGTAATGGTTTCAGCCGGTGGCTAAGCCCACGTGGCACGTTTTTTTCCTGCGTCATGGAGCGACTAATCGAACCAAACCGCATGCAGTCGGTCCATTTCAGCATAGATATCATGACCTGGTAGTACTTGAGAGATAGCTTGAGACATAAAATTCAAAAATTTCCTCACGCCTTTCAGCAGTTGTACGATATCGTCGACGGATCATCTCTTTATGGGGATTTTGCAGATTTTCCGTTGTACAGCATCCTAGACAACTCTTTTCCTCATCCATCAATCGGGCCTCTACTGTCTCTCTGTTCGTTGTCCAGCGTCTCTCAATTATTGCTGTACCTCTCATTCCATCTGTAGTCCACAATATTTGTCTACAAGCAGAAACATAGGTACGTCGAGCATAGAACCAGCTAACCATTTAGATCCCTACCCATATCACTCCATCGACCTACCCTCCGTGACAACCTCCCGTTGACAACAGCACAACATACGCCAGCTCGCGGATCATCAAGTGGTTCTCTTCACAATGCCTTACATCAACGAACCTATCGCAGTTGTCGGCAGCGGCTGCCGGTTCCCCGGTGGTTCCTCGAATCCAGCCAAGCTTTGGGATCTCTTACAAGACCCGCGAGATGTTCAAAGCAAGATCGACCGCTTCAATGCCGACAACTTTTACCACAAGGATGGCCACTATCACGGTGCTAGCAACGTACTAGCAGCCTATCTCCTTTCCGAGGATCCCAAACTCTTCGATACCCAATTCTTCAACATCCCATTGAGCGAGGCCGAGGCCATTGATCCTCAGCAACGGCTCTTGATGGAAACAGTCTACGAGTCCTTAGAAGCTGCTGGAATCAGCATTGGGGCTCTTTCTGGCTCCAACACTGCCGTCTACGTCGGTGCCATGTGCGATGATTTCATGTCGATTGGTAAATGAGCCTTCCTTGATGTCTACGATCGTAAGAGACAGGTGGGACTAACGACCCGACAGCCTACCGCGACACCGAAAATGTACCTACATACGCTGCCACCGGAACCGCTCGCAGCATCCTGGCCAATCGCATTTCCTACTTCTTCGACTGGCATGGTCCGTCTTTTGCCATAGACACGGCGTGCTCCAGCAGCCTTATAGCCGTGCATCAGGCAGTCCAGGTGCTAAGAAGCGGCGAGTCCTCGGTCGCCGTCGCCGCCGGTACCAACCTCATCTTCGTGCCAACCATGTTCGTTGCCGAGAGTAACTTGAACATGCTGTCCAAGGACGGTCGGTCTCGCATGTGGGACGCAGGCGCTAATGGTTACGCTCGTGGCGAAGGTATTGGATCCGTCGTCATGAAGACCCTCTCCAGAGCCTTGCATGATGGTGACCATATCGAGTACATCATCCGTGAGACGGGACTCAACCAGGACGGGAAGACGCCTGGGATTACGATGCGTAAGTATTATCTTAGCAGCCGCTGTGCAGAGACTGACCCCGACCATAGCTAGCTCAGCTATGCAAGCGGCCCTGATTCGAGATACGTATGCTCGAGCTGGCTTGGACCTTGCTAAGCGCAGTGATCGATGTCAATATTTTGAAGCCCACGGCACTGGAACTCCGGCCGGGGACCCTCAGGAAGCTGCTGCCATCCATAAGGCCTTCTTCGCCGATGTGGAGTCAAACGACACGACTGCAGACGACATTCTCTACGTCGGCTCCATCAAAACAATCGTTGGGCACACTGAAGGTACGGCTGGTATCGCCGGTCTGATGAAGGCCGCTCTAGCTGTCCAAAACAAGACGATCCCACCGAACATGCATTTCACCAGACTTAATCCTGAGATAGAGCCTTACTACAACAATCTCAAGGTACCCGTTCAATCCTGTGAATGGCCCGATCTGCCTCCGGGTGTTCCTCGACGAGTGTCCGTTAATTCATTCGGGTTCGGTGGAGCAAACGGTAAGCGGCTTGTCTGACCCTTGAGAATTCCGTCATCTAATGCTTGTCAGCGCATGCAATCATCGAGAGTTACGAGCCTGAGAGCTCTATGTTGGCCAAAGCCCTCCAACCAGCTCCGACATCGACACCATACACCTTTGTTTTCTCGGCAACATCAGAGAAATCTCTCGTCGCACAGCTCAAGACCTACCTCAACTTCCTCGACGCCAACCCCGAATTTTCCCTTATTACCCTCTCTTGGTCTCTGTTCCGCCGAACAGCTTTTAGCTTCCGTGTCACGTTCTCAGCAAATTCAGTCAATTCGCTCATTTCCCAGATCAGAAATGGCCTGGCTAATGCCGAGAAAAAGAAGCAGCCGTTAGGAGTGCGAGCTAACCCAAAGGCTCCGCGTGAAATTTTGGGTATCTTTACCGGTCAAGGCGCGCAATGGGCTACTATGGGACGAGAGCTGATCCTCTCCTCACATTTTGCTGAGTCCATCATCGACGATCTCGAACAGTCGCTGGCTGAACTGCCAGATGGTCCTGAATGGTCTCTTAAAGCGCAGCTGCTCGCACCGAAGGAGCATTCTCGAGTTTCCGAGGCCGTCATCTCTCAGCCTTTGTGCACCGCTGTCCAAATCATGACCGTCGAGCTGCTGCGACGAGCTGGCATCCGCTTCAGCGCGGTCGTTGGCCATTCATCCGGTGAAATCGCTTGCGCGTACGTATCCGGATTCCTCTGTGCGACGGACGCCATACGCGTGGCCTTTTACCGCGGCAAGCATGTAGGGTTAACCTAAAGAGGGTCGATGATCGCCGCCGGTAC
>QQTW01001129.1_pt1 | contig 18272 bp, 24 predicted proteins | sample 1904831 | NCBI WGS metagenome assembly QQTW01 (sample SAMN09435610, study PRJNA476489) | Subsurface metagenome, whole genome shotgun sequencing project. | reverse complement strand
CCGTCGGACTGCGGTTGACAACCCTCTCATCCTATTGTCGTTACTGAAGCGAGCGTTTTGGTAGCGTGCTTTTGCAGCGTTGGATCTGGAACTTGGATCATGCCTGTACAGTACAGAGTCTCCTGCTCGCCTTCGCGCTCGTCATGGATGGTACTCGAGAGATTGATCTCGTACCATCCGACAGCGACGACTGCTAAGAAAATCTTTAATCTTCATGCTCCTTCTCGTACAAGTTGAAGTGAAACTGCAGGTGGACTGCAAGTGTCCTGGTGTAGCTTAAGGATCCGCCATTCACGGTTTGCCACCCTCTGCTGTTGCCCAAGCATTCGAATTCTCATCTCCATCGTGCTGCCCGGGCCACTCTGCTCCACCCATACTTTTCAACACACATCAAAAACCTTCACGCCCTTCACAAACAAGAAGCACCATCACACAACTCAACTATTCCCCCAAAACATCAATTTCACAGCAAACAATCTTCACCCCCTCCTCCGCCCCTCCCCCTCTCTCCCAATCCTCCCAAGCACATTTTCCACATCAGCCCTGGCCTTCAAAAGCCCGACATCCATCCCCTGCAGAAGCTTCACTTTGACCGAATAATGCAGATCAACCAGGTCCAGCGCTCGTTGCAAATCTGCATCGTCAAATGCATCTGAACCTTGCTGCGTCGTCGTTGACGATGATGGGGCGGTGGGGAGAGAGGGTTTGCAGGGGTTTGTAGTTCCGGAGGTGGATGTATTATTTGAAGGGAGAGTGTGGTTGGCGTGGACGAGGGCGAGGGCTGCGTCGTGGGGCTGGTGGGAGGGTTAGTAGGGTTTGGGGTTTAGAGAAATTTGGTAGTTGGGATTTTGGGGGAGCTGGGAGGCGTTGTAATAAGGGCAAGGAAATAGACGGACTTACGCAGGCGCGGAGGGATGTTAAGTCTGAGAGAATGGATGCTATCTGCATTTTCGCTGGTTTAGAAGACTAACTGTGCTTTAGGAGTGATGGAGAGAGTATGGAATGTGACTGTGGTCGAAAAGCTGTAAGTGATTGAGACGAGATCTAGGGTTGGCTTCAACCTCGGTGACAAATGTCCCGAGCTGACGGGTGCTGGCGTGGTAAAATATGTAATCAAAGAAGTGCAAGATGCTTCACAAAATGCCTCCCGCCCTGTCGTACTGTTTTGGATTGATGAGTCCAAGCTGAGACAATAGGATGGCCTCTATCAAAGCCAATTGCAGAAAAGTAATCTGCATCGGCCGCAATTATGCGTGCGTCAACCCCCCCTCCTCCTCCCCCTTCTCCCGGTCCCTAGATCCTACCCATCTCCACGCCGCGTGAGCTAACTTTTTCTCCACAGCGACCACATAGCGGAACTATCCAACGCCCGGCCCAAACAACCCTTCTTCTTCCTCAAACCGCCCTCGGCCATCCTGCCGCGCGGCCGGGGTCCCGTCCTGCTCCCCAAAGGCGTCAGTCTGCACTACGAAGTCGAATTGGCGCTCATCATCGGCAAGCAAGTGCGGGATCTGGATCCGGAGGATGAGAAAGGGGCGATGGATGCTATTCATGGTGCGTGGACACCTACCACGTTGGTCCCAGGGCACCGTCAAAGGCGAAGGGAGAGACAAGGGAACGGGGGGGACCTGTGATGCGGATACTGTGTTGAGACGTCTTATGTTGAGGGTGAACAGGCTACGCCGTGGCAATCGACATGACAGCCCGCAACGTCCAAGACGAAGCCAAGAAGAAAGGCTTACCCTGGACCATCGCGAAGGGTTTCGACACCTTTCTTCCGATCAGCTCCTTCATTCCCAAGTCTCAGATCCCCGATCCGCACGATGTCAATCTCTTTCTCGGCGTGAACGGCGAGATGAGGCAGGATGATAGTACGGCCTTGATGCTGTTTAAGATTCCGAGACAGTTGGCGGATATTTCGAGCGTGATGACGTTGGAGCAGGGCGATGTGGTTTTGACGGGGACGCCGAAGGGGGTGGGGCAGATTGTAGAAGGGGATGTGGTAAGTGCTGGGGTTAAGGTAGGTGGTGAGGAGCTTGAGGAAGGGAGAATTGAGGTGCAGGTTCGGGAGAGGGAGGGGAGGTTCGAGTTTAAAGAGACTTAAAAATCACAGAGTATTGTATGACTTCGAAGGTAGTTGGTATTTAGTGTTTCTATCTTGTAAAGTCTTGCCGTCCCTCGCGGTAAGAGCTGCTCCATATTTCAAGCACACATAAGTGCGACATTTTGCAACTGCATATGCACAACCTCCCTCAAGTCAAACTTCAGACTTCGCCTCGCTGGTAGACTTCGCGAATGAAGAGGCCTTGAGATACTTCTCAAATACCTTCTCCTCCAGATCAACCTTCTCCCCATGTTGACGTTTGGCCTGCCTGCGGAAAAAGACCCTCTTCGCCCATTTCCAGGCCTCAACGCCCCCGACAAACAGCGTCGCTTCAATAAAGACGACGCCCCACTCCCAGGTGATTCCTTCGTGCTTAAACACGACGTGGTTGATGACGGGGATGTAGAGAGTCGGGAAAATGGTCACGAAGCCGGCGATGACAGCCCAGAAGAGGAACTGGTTGCGCCAGACGTCGTGCATCCACTGCGTGAAATATTTCTTGCTTTGGGGTTGCATGCGGAAGAAGGACCGGCGCATGTTGACCATCTCCCACGCCAAAAACAGGGCAAACCAGGTCAGGCAGACGAACGTGGTGGCACGCGCACGGAACACAGTGTCGCACTCTGCGCTGTAGCTGGCGTTGCAGTTGGCGCCGAGGTTTCCGTCACCAAAACCGAAAAGGACGATCGAGAATGACGCAAGGCAAAGCGCAGCCATCCAAAGGCCATACACAAGAATGTCCACCATGATCTCAATGGTGAAGATGCCCTTCTTGAGAGACTGCGGCGGCCGGGCCATGATATCTGGTGCGGCGACTTCGACACCGAGACCCATGTCGGGCATCCCAGATGTGATCATAATAACCCACAAGATTTCCACGGGCGCGAGCGGGAAGACCGAAAGACCGGAGGCATCTTTGAAGGCGAGGCCGATGAGAAGCGTGCACGCTTGAGCTATGTTCTCAGCCAGCAAATGCAAAACGAACTTCTTGATATTATCGAAAATGCGGCGTCCTTCTTCCACGGCGTTGAGGATGGAAGCAAAGTTGTCGTCCGTCAAGACAATATCTGATGCGTCTTTGGCCACATCTGACCCACTTTCACCCATGGCGATTCCCACATCGGCTCGATTTAGAGAGGGGGAGTCATTGACGCCGTCTCCTGTCATGGCACCGAAGCATTTGCGTCTATGGAGCGCGTCAATCATACGGACTTTCGTGTTTGGCGAGCAACGAGCGATGACCAGAGGCAGGACAGGAAGATTGTCAATCTCGTCATCGGATAGCTTGTCAAACTGGCCCGCCGTCATCACCATCGCATCTGCGACGTCCTTGGCTATGGTCTTCCATTGAGATGGAAGGATGCCGACCTGGGCGGCGATGGCTCTGGCTGTCCCTGGATGATCACCAGTCAACATGTGGACAGAGATGCCAGCTTGATGGCACTGTTTGACAGCACCGGCTGACTCGAGCCGCGGAGGATCATAGAGTCCGATGAGTCCTTGAAAAGTAAGGTTGCTCTCGACATCCTCACGGGAATACTCCGCATCGGAACCGGTCTGAGGGGCAATCTCCTTGCTGGCAAGAGCGAGCACACGAAGGCCTTGAGCAGCCAATGCCTCCATATTCTTAAGAATGCGATTGCGCAAATCCTCAGTCATTTCGGTGGGTTGAGCACTGTCGGTCCAGTGGACTTGACTGCAAGATCCGATGACTCGTTCAACCGCACCCTTTGTGAAGACCATGTGCTTGCTCCCTTCCTTCCGGCTGAAGATAACTGACATCTTCTTGACATCCGAGTCGAAAGGAAACTCAGCAACTTGAGCCCAGGAGTGTTCCTTGGTCAGACGCTGGCGGTTCCAATTGAAACGTGAGGCGAACACCTGAATAGCAATCTCGGTGGGGTCCCCACGCGCCGTCCAGCCAGAGCCGCTGTCATGGACATGTGCGAGGTTTGCAAGAGAAGCCACGTTGAGGTAATCTTCCAAGAGAGAGTTGTCTTTCATCAGCTCTTCATAAGATGTTCCGCTTTCCTTATCCTCAGCGGTCTCGACGTCAACATTCATCTCGCATGGAGGGGCAGGGTCATGTGAGATACTACCAACGGTAGGATCAACTGGGTTGGTGGCAAGACCAACAGAATAGGTCCCTTTAGCAGGCAACCAGGCTCTCTTTGCCACCATTTTCCCCTGCGTGAGCGTACCCGTCTTATCAGAGCAAATGTCTGCAGCTTGCGTTAGCGAGATCATTAGACTGGTGTGGCAACCAACCTGTAACTGCTCCTAAGGCTTCGAGTGAATCCAGTTTGCGCACGATGACATGCCGTTGGACCATCCTTTTGGTGCCGGCAGCCATGGTGATGGTCAAAACCACTACAAGGCACGCGGGAATCATGCTCAGCCCGGTGGCCACCGCGTAGATGATGACTTCTGTGTTGTTTGAGAAGTTGTTTGCTGCAAGCACAATGATTGCACACACAACGGCAATCCCAAAGAGCAAGATAGCAAGCTTCGATAACTTCCTCTGAAGAGGAGTTCCAACATTTACACCCAAGAAGTGGCCGATGAAATCGCCGGCGGTCAGTCCCCATGCCTGTGCATAGCGATATGGTTTGGCCGAGCCATCTGCATTGCGTTTGACCGGACGGGTCTTCTTTCCCGACGCACGCAGCGCGGCGGCGATTGAACCAATCTCGGTTTTCATGCCAGTTGCGAAGATGATGCCACGTGCTCGACCCTTAGTGACGGTCGACGAGCTGAATGCGACGTTGAGGCGGTCTCCCGGACCGGTGTCTGCATCAAATGTGGCTTCGGCGTCCTTCTGAACCGGCAGTGACTCTCCGGTGAGGAGTGCCTCATCGGTTTCAAAGTTAACTGCTTCGAGCAACCTTGCAGATGGTCAGAAGGAGCCGAATTCGAGAAATAGCACGTCTTAGCTCACCTGATGTCCGCTGGTACGGTGTCTCCCGTTTTCAGCTCGACCATGTCACCCGGCACCAGCTCTGCTGTGGGGACCACTTCCGTCTTCCCGTCTCTGACCGCCGTTGCAGTCGGAGAGCTTAGGGATCTCAGCGAATCCATCGTCTTTTCGGCATTATATTCCTGAAAGAATCCGACCACGATGTTCAGAATGATGACGGCCGTTATAACGCCCCCTTCAATGTAAGACTGAATCCCGAAGCTCACAGCCATCGCCATGATCAAGACCTGTAGAACCGAATTAGGGGACGGATTCTTATTCAAATAGGAAAGTGGTTCACATAACGAGCATCATGGCATTGGCGACTTGACGGACGAGGATCTTGAAAGGTTGAACGCCTGGCCCATCGTCCAATTCGTTGCGGCCATATTCCTCCAGTCGAGAGCGGGCTTCGCCAGCTGTGAGGCCATCTTGAGTGTTGGCACCAATTTCGCTGCAGACAGCCTCGTGGGTGAGAGCATGTGGAGGTGCGGAGAGGGGCCGATTAGCCTGTCCAGACACATGTTTCTCACTCTCCACGTCTCTGTCTTTGCTCTTCATCGTGCCTTGCCGTCTGGTGATTCCTGAATTGAAGCTGTATGATGAGGTAGATATTGTTGGTTGTATATGATCACAAGTTATCGTGTGAAGGGAAAGGTAAGGCAAGGTAAGGTGATTGAGAGAGCGGCCTTACCTTGCCTCCTTGCCTTCTTATATTTTCGTAGTTCGTTTCTGAGATGCCCTGCCCCACCAAAAGTGCGGCCAAGCGCCAAGCGCCAAGGGCCTAGACTCTCGGCGCCAAGATTTCTTTCTGTAATTTACCATTAGTCAGTTTAGACAACGGTTTTCTATGTGGGTTCTTTGGTGACCGGATCTAGCGGGTAGATGAGTTGAGCCCCAAAAGTTCGCTGAGTGTACAAAACCCTGATTACGGAGCTACGTAAAGTACGGTAACTTACAGTGCTATAACGCTTGGCGTAACTATGACGTTTGGGCACCAAGGGCTTAGTACGAAGTACCGATAAGGCAGTCACTTGCCGCAGATGATTTGGTGGCAAACCCCGGCATTTACGGCATCTTCGTTCGTCAGAGTGAGAGATAGGTACGGAAGCACGTGATGAAAGCCGATGAAAGCCGATGAAAGCCCTAAGTGGAAGGACAGGTCCTCTGTGCATCACAGTTGCTAAGGTACTTGTTTGCTTGGAATAACGTAGCTGGAACCATACCATGTACCTATAAACACTTAGGTTCACCTCCCTCGGCAGCACAACGACAGAAAAGGGAGTGGGGAAACACTACTTACCTCTATACCCTCTATACCTACGTAGGCCATGGCCTCGAACTTAAATGTTTTTTACCTTACAGGGGTAAAATTTAAGGTTGGAAGGAGCTCGGCATGCATTATCGTCACTGACGATCTCAGTCACCTTTTCCTATCTCCGCTGGCTGAGGGCCACATTCAAGATGTTTGAAAGCTATTTGGTACAATGGAGGGATATGGAAGGTAGCAGTGTGGAGATGGAATATATTCTCCTTCCACATAGGCCACAATTCTGTATTTTCGCACAGATATCATCAATACTTGGCGTTTAATTTAGAACTTTTCCCAAGCTTCTTTCCATCTTCCGAGCTCACGATGTCAGTCATTCGAGTGTCAGATGAGTTCAGCTTTCTGTTATCCTCCATTCTATACAAAGTCAAAGACAGCACAGGTATAGCTCAAATTAACCTCAAGGCAGCCGAACCAAGCTCTGCTATGCGCCGAACTGGAGCCAGAACGAACTTTTGAAATATGTTCTCCGTACTCCGATTGTGCTCTCTATCGGCAGACTTATGCCTCACACCGTCAACGTAGCAACCACGCCGCAATTCACCTCCTCCCCTCACGGCGTAACATCAACATACCCCTCCAATTCCTCCAGCGGAACAATAAACCTCCTCTCCCTCCTCCTCCTGCCTCGAAATGCCATACACCTCACAACCTCCCTCGCCCGCTCCCACGTGAACCCGTCTTTCTCCAGAATCCCCGCAACCAAATCTCGATGCTCCTCGTCCGCCAACCCCGCGACGAACGACTGCGCGACGTATACTTCCCATTCCGCCGGCGCCCGCTTGAAGAGGTCGTCGCCGCGCTCGATGTAGGCGAATATATCAAGGTGGTCCTGTTGTAAACCTTCGATCTCATCGTGCAGTATGCTCTCTGCGCTCTTCTCGGTGGGGCAGAGCGGAGTCTGCTCGTCGCCAATGGTGGTGACTTCTGATGGTTGTCGGGTGAGGTTGGTTGGGGCTACCACGAGGGTGAGTGGCTCCATGCAACTCCAACACTTACGCGCAAGTGCGACTCACCCAAGGAAACATCATCCGATTCGATCCGGGTAAAATTCTTTTGCCCATTTCTTTCTTTCTCCGTGTTTGACGCATCGACCTGCTTTCTCATCGCATCGACCCTCGTCCGTAGGCTCTTGATCTGATCGTCCGCGTCTTTGAATCGCTGGTCAATACCGTCCACATCATTGCGTGCGTGTATGACCATTTCGAGGGCTTCTAGTCGTGCGACGACGCTCTTGTACTGGCGATGGAGTTGGTAGGCCCAGAGAAGGGAGGTTGGTGATGTTGGACAGGTCATGTTGAGGTGCATAGATGCATGTGCTGTGTATTTACTGGTGTCTAATTTGGCGCTGATGATATTTGAGTATTGTTTCGGGCTTGAAGAGCTTTACACATAGGATGGAGCAAGGAGATGGGAGGGTTTGCGGTAATGAAGCCCTACCTATTTAGCGATTAAGTAGGAGCTAGTACGTTTCCGGCTTATACACCCCAGACAGGAGATTCCGTGAGATTCCGTGGCGAGGATTGTTGCATAGACCTCAGAGTCTCTTGAGATGTAAGTTGTTGGTACGGTAGATATAACGAACGGTGGCTTCGTTGGGATAAATGTGGGTAGTGGAATCTTTGTCTAAGAAGGGTTGCATTAATGTCTAGGATTACCTTACGCTGTTAACACTGTACCGGTCAGCGACACTCACATCATCATCTGGTGAAGCCTGATGCAGAACATACACAAAAGAAAGCTGTTCTACGCTTGACACTCTTTTGCATCACCAAATATGGAAAACGGCCAGAATGTCAATCACAAACCAATCTCGTCCTGTTGTTCGTCTTATCTGTCCTATTCAACGCCACCTTCGTCGTAACAGTGCATCCCAGTCAAACAAATGCAATTTCAACAGAAAACAGCAATTCCAATCCTCTGATTGAGAGATTGTGGTGCTATAGAACTGTGATGGCCCACAGGTTCTACAACCCTCGCGTCCAAAGGGACTGAGCGCTTAGCCGTTGTGACCACGATGATGATCTCATCAACGTGACAAGGCGAAGCAACACCAGCGAAGGTGGTATGAACGTGATTTTCAGGATGGGGCTTCCTGGTAAGGAATCATGCCAATCGTGCTTCGAGGTAGGCTGGAGGCAACCCCAAGTGATCCTACAGGCCAGATGCATGATACTGCTGCGAAAGGTCTCCGAGGAAAATCCGTAAGTTTTTCGGGACTCCTCCCAAGCGTCGGATCAGTTCCTCGCTCCGCGGCTAATGCCAAAAAATCCAAGCACGTAGCCCTAGGGAATGAGAGCAATCCGCGGTGTTTGCTCTCGCCGCAGGTATTATGCATCATCCGATGCTGTCCGGTACAGTCTCCCAGACTCACTATTGCGTGCTAGGACTCAAACAAGGCCGAAGGGTCACCTATCGTAGCCACCTCTTCTCCGCTGGTTGTATCTTCCTCGCCCCCTTCCTCTCCCATCTCTCCGATTCCCCTCCCTCCGCTCCCAATCTCTTTCCTCTTCCCTCTCCGCCTCCTCACGAATTCTCAAACGCTCTCTTTCTATTTCCTCGGCAGTCTTCTCCACCCTCACGGTCGGTTTGGGAAGCTTCTCAGGCCATCGCGGGTGTTTGCCTTCCTTGCAGTTTTTCCCGTATGGACAGAACCCTGCCAGATAGAACGGGCAGAGCTTGGCCCGGACATGTTTCTTCGCGCATCGAGGTCCAAGCGGACAGAACCCCTTGTCGTAGTGCGGGCATGGGGGGATTCGAGATTCCGGGTTGATATGCAGGTATAGGCAATCGGAACCGTTAGGGCAGTATAGATTCCGGGTGAAGAAGTTACATTCGGGCATGCGACGCCTGCATACATGACACGGTATAGTCAGTATCTGTGCACACCGTGAGACAACACAAGATTGGCGTATGATACGTGACTGGTGCGGCTCACAAGTTATACTCATGCAAGAATTCGCACTGGTCGCCTTTCTTGCACAGTCCCCTTAACCAATGCTTGCACACGAGGTTGTTGAAGGAATGTGTCACACTGTGCTTGTCCGGACATGCGTTGCCAAGCGGGCAATGCCCTTCTCGGAATGCTTTGCAGAATGGTCGATTGGGGTCAAGACCGAACCGATACTCCCGAGTGAGGAAGTCGGTAAAGGCAAAATCGAACCTGGGTGGCGGTTGTGATGGGCTTAGGATCTGTTGGACCGGATCGGCGGGACTGTGAGCGATTGATGCTGTGCCGGGCTCGATAGAGACAGCCATGGGCGGGGTTCTGTGATCTGGGATGTCCTCGTGCTACCCCAGTAATTGGACTAACTGCCACTCGACATCCACGTTTTCGAAGTCAGAGCGGGAAGAGTGTGGTTGGCGTTTGATGGAAAACCGACTCTCAGCCTTGTGATCCGACGCCGTAGGTAAGAAGAAGAAGCCGGACTGAGACGCTAACGGCGACCAACACGGGTCACGGAAGATGGCAGGGGATGCCGCAAAGTTAATACCTACGGCAACTTGCTTGTGAGGTCTGTGCGGTGGAGGAGGTACGCGTACATACCAAAACATCAACAGCGGTGATGACCTTACAAAGGAGATAAATCCCAACCCCTATATCCCAGCGAGTAAGCTTCGGGATAGCTGTATAGGTACGAAGTATCAGGTTCGATTGAGGATGGGAGGCGAACAAGCTGCCTCTCCCGGTCGTACTTGAGTCTGGAAGTTATTGTCGATAGGAACAGAACACGAGTGCAATCGTGCTCTGTTCTGAACGAGGCAACCAAATCAGGCGATCGTGCTCTGTCCTGAACAAGGCAACCAAATCAGGCGAGTGTGGACTAGGTATGGATGGATCAAATACCTTGGATGATGAGCTGCGGCAATAGGAGTGATTTTAACGGCCAATCATGGCTAAGACGGTGAAAGCTCGAGGTCGCAGATAGCACACGCCTTCACAAGCCACTTTCGGCAAGGGACGTCGGAGAGAACTAGAACCTCAGTTGACGGCTGACACTTGGAATTGACAGCCACATTATTGACGATATTGATATTGCTTGTATGGATGTGATTCGGCCGGCACAACATGGGCTTGAAAGTGGTGGCTGGCAACCGGTTGATGCCTTGTCTCCAAGCCTGTCTACTTTACTATACGGACCCTAGGCCACTCAACCTTCAGGTTACCCTACCCTACAGTTCGTGTATGGAACCATCCATCTCCGTTTGTGCTTGCTCCGTTCTAGAGCTTGACTTGCACAGCATAATCCTTTAGGTGCTTCAAGGCAGCAGGCTCAATTGGTGTAACTTCGTACATGCAGTCCCCTACTGATTTATAGAATGTGAGAAACGCCCGAAGTGGTTGTTCCATATTCCGTCGTGTTGTGCCACAGACCCATTGATGACAGAGTCTGTAGGCAATCGTTCGAGCACGCCAAAGGAGAGGCCTGGGTCGATCCGATGTAAGCCATGTCTCAGTCTCGACACGTTAGATACTCCGTTGATTCGGGATCTACTGCAGCAGGGAAAGATCACTGGATGTTCGCCAATTTAGCTAGCAACCGGTGATAGTGTCTGTTGCATATGACTTGAAAAGTAGTCCCAGCCAGTGACGGCCAAAGTCAACGGTCTTGGCTGAATTCTGTCAATCTACCTTATCCTTTGATCGAGAACCGATCCTGTCCAATTCGAACAGTGCAGTCCTCGACGCCGTGTCTGAAATCCTGGGGAGACCGCCGGTCACAGCAGCAGGATAGGTTACACAGCTCGGTGCAGGCCACATATATTCCTGTACCGAAATCTTTTCTTTCCATCTTCCGTACCTATCTGAATTGATATTCATTTTGGTCCGGCGTCCTTGGTTTGGCTCGCCTACCCCTTTACTCATGCCTTCGTCTGTTGGATCAGTTTCGGCAGAGCGACCCATCTTGTCACTGCCAGACTTACCTGGTCATGGCCCGTACAGCACATCCAATCGTGGATTTGGCTACCACAGGCGAGAAGTTATCGTCAAGCTGCCGGCTCACATTCAGGCTGGCTTGAGCGTTGTGCTTTAGGTTCACTCTAAGACCCTGCTAGGCTGCTGCACCGACGCCGAACTGGCGCAGATCTATTTCTTCCTCTGCTTGGGATCTCAGGCACCTGCCATTTCCCACCTCCTTCTCCATTTCCCAACCTTCCGCCCTTGTCTTTCTCTTGCAAGAAGGCCTCCTTCCATGCATCTGCAAGCTTCCTATGTTGGATGATGACAAGTGATTATACCCCCCAGCAACGGGCCGGTGCTAATGGCTGCACAAGTTCAGGCTATGGATAATTCCTAGCTTCATCTGAAGATAGCGATAATTCATGACGATGCACCAGGGATACCAATTTCTCAAGCCCACTTGCACTGCCTCGCTAAGATCGATTGGAAATTGCACCACCAAGTCAAAAGTCGCTCGGGCGACTGCTACAGCTTGAGCTGCGACGTAGGTCAAATATTTTGCGTACATATCATAGTGTACTCTCCTTCATGACCCTCCCAGTCACCGGAACACCTGCGCGTCCGTCCAAAACAAGATATATAGCAAAGGGCGGGATTGAGAACATACAAATCCTCTACTCGTCCAAACTGTCATCTTCGTCTCCATAAGTCTCAAAGTCAGCTCAAGTCAGTATTCTCTAGTGTCGTCAACTTCTGTCGACTCTGCGGCTCAGTCTCCCAATGGCTGGCTCCTTCGGAACCAGTCTACCACCGACCAAGTGGCTCACCCATCCCATTCGCAACTCAAACCATCAGCGAAGAACAGCGGAACTCAGAGAGCCGACTGTACCATATTTCGTCAATGCAATCTACTATCCAAACTGGCGAATATATAGGCAACAGCCCCCCTCATCTATGAGGCTTGGTTATATATCTCATGTGTTTTACGCCTTTGCATGGTAAGCTACGTCCTCGACTTCTTCGCATATCCTTGATCGCTGATGGTTCATGTCCGCGTTTCGCAGGCTCAAACCTGACGGTACCGTGTTTGTGAGAGGGGCTGACAGAACGGAGCTTGATCGGTTACTGACGACAACTGCAGCTGAGTGATGACTACGCGGACTCACAAATCGAGGTCGACGGGACCCGAGGTTGTCTAAGATCATTTGTGAGGCTAAAACAAGACCACCAACACTTGAAACTCATCCTTTCAGTTGGTGGTGGCGGCTCCGGCAGTTCTTCGTTCGCCACGGTAGCAAGCAATCCGATGACAAGGGACATCTTTGCACGAACCGCAATGGAGTTGGTAACCGCTTTCAATCTTGACGGCATCGATAGTATGGAAAACTTTTGTTGTCAATTCTGTCTTGACAATGCAGGTGCTGATAATCCGCAGTCGACTGGGAGCACCCTTCAGATCCTAATCAAGGAAGTCATTACATTCATCTCCTTGCGGCTCTCCGGGCCTACTTACCGTCGCCTCGGTATCTTTTGACTTCCGCGCTGCCGGCAGGGCAGTGGGCGCTGAGAAATATCAACCTAAGCGTAGCTCAGACCTACCTAGACTTCATCAACCTGATGGCGTACGACTTTTCTGGCCCATGGGTGGACGCTTCTGGTCATCAAGCACAGCTGTGGAGCCCTCAGCATCCCCACAACGATGCAGCTTCAACGTCTTGTCATTCTGCCGTGTCCTACGCGATCGCTCAAGGGGTACCCTCCAAAAAGGTACTCCTGGGCATTCCCGCGTACGGAAGGTCATTCCTTGGTGCCAAGGGTATTGGTCAGCGCTTCACTGGCCACGGAGGCGAAGAGGGGACATTCGAATATCAGGACTTGCCTCGCCCCGGCTCGCAGGAGTGTGTTGATGAGCAGGCAGGTGCCGCATACTGTTTGGGCGGGGATGGTGGCTTCGTTACGTATGACAATCCGCAAACAGTCAAAATGAAGGCCAGGTATGCCACTCAAAATCGGCTTGGAGGACTATTCTACTGGACGGGCACAGCGGACGCGAAAGGTCCCAGAAGTTTGGTCGAGACTGGGTACAACGCTTTGCATGATCTTTGATCGCATCTGACAGCTCCCTGCAGCGTTCGTGTCAACTCATCATACCTTGGGGGCAAACTGGGGATAGGAAAGGGGCTTGGTAGGCGCCTTCGAGCATGGACTTGCAGGATCAATGTACGGCCAGCACGGAAGTAATTAATAAAGTCTAATGGAATGAGAACAGGAATATATATTGGGACCTGGATATCACGCAAAGCTAAATGTCGCAAACCCCTTACCTTGTTGGACAGTAGAGGAAAGCAGCCCAGAATGTTGTAGAGCATGTTCGCTTACCACTGGATTCCCCCTTTTGCCCTCAAACCGTATGCAAGGCTGACGAACCATCGCCCTCACCACGGACAGTAACACCGCTTAAGCGCGCCTTCAGACGTGCACCCAGATCTAATCGCCCAAATCATCTCAAATTCCCTCTGAACGGCGATCGGTGAGCAGCAATAGGGAGGTTCATAGCTTACATACGAATGCAGAAACTCCTTGAATTCCATGCCGCAGCTGAATGGAGTGTCAGATACACCAAACTCCTTGGACTCGGGTATGCTCATCTCTACTGAAATCAGGTTGGTTAGTAATGTCCGCTAACAGTCGGGCAAGCCAATTATGACCCCATTGAGCATCTCAATGCGATCTTTTCCCATCCTTCGACGCTCTCGTCCGTTTCCGAAGTCTCCCAGACCCTGAAGCAGTATCAACATGAGCTCGATGCCGACATCGCCGAGCTCGTCACCGAGCAATCGAATACCGATGTCGAGAGTATTCAACGTATTCAGGCGACCAAAGCGGACCTTGCCGAGCTGTTCAAAAAGATCGAAGATGTGCAGGAGCGTGCCATTCAAACAGAGAGGGCTATCACGGAGATGACGGCGGATATCAAGCGTTTGGACAATACAAAGCGGAACCTTACGCAATCAATGACGGCGTTGAAGAGACTGCAGATGCTGACCACAGCATACGAACAATTACGGGGATTGAGCAAGTCGAGGCAATATCGAGAATGCGCTCAGCTGCTACAGGCGGTAATACAATTGATGGCACACTTCAAGTCATACCGGTCAATTGATCAGATAGCTACGCTCAGCCGGAACGTTGCGGATCTGCAGAGAGAGCTGTTGGAGCAAGTCTGTGAGGATTTCGAAATCACGTTTGCCAAGAGCGAGGTGACGCAGCGGAAGGGGATGCTGGCGGAGGCGTGCTTGGTTATGGACGCTCTAGGAGACAATGCAAGGAGTAGGTTGATCACTTGGTACTGTAATACGCAATTGCGAGAGTACAGGCAGGTTTTCCGGGGCAATGACGAGGCTGGATCACTCGACAATATCTCAAGAAGGTATTCCTGGTTCAAGAGGATGCTGAAGACGTACGACGATGAGCACTCTGTAATATTCCCGACATACTGGAGAGTTAACGAGATGCTGGCAAATGCATATTGCGAAGCTACGAGGGACGACTTCAGCGGCATACTGTCCAGAGCTATGAGGAAGGCCGATGGCCAGTCGTTAGACGTGAATCTACTCTTATCCTGCTTACAGGAGACTTTGGATTTTGAGCATGGGCTAGAGAGACGCTTCGCCAGTACTGTATGAGAAAGAATCACTATATGTCTCCGTATTACTGACATTATATTAGTCACGCGCGTCCATTGACACCATGACCTCCAGTGACGATAGATCGCCAGTCTTTACTCAGGCTATCTCCGTGGCATTTGAGCCCTACCTCAGCGTATGGATCGAAGCACAAGATCGGTATGAGTCTATCTGTACCTTAGCTCCAGTTGATTACCACTGACCAATCTAGGCAACTCTCAACCATGATACCACGATACCGCCAGCAATCCCCTCGTCCACCTGACGAGGACTTCTCACCACAGCTCGTAATACCCTCTTCAACTGAGATATTCGGCTTCTACCGGTTGACTCTCGCACAATGTGCAAAGCTCTCGACCGGCAGCAGGCTTGTCGAGCTCTCTAGAGTCTTTGCAAAGTACTTGGACCAGTATGCCCAACAAGTCCTGTTCTACTACATCAGTGAGCGTCCGAGTGGGCAAACGCCGTCTAGAACACCTTCAACTGAAGACACTGTCCTGGTGCTGAACACTGCCGATTACTGTTTCACGACATGTGCTCAGCTAGAAGAGAAGATCAAGAGTCGCGTTGACGAAGGCCTCAAATCCAGCATTGATCTTCAAAGCCAAGCAGATGCTTTCATGGGCATCGCAAGTGCGGCCGTTCGATGCCTTGTCCGTAAAGTTGAGGTTGACTGCGAGGGCGCATGGCGAGAGATGCGGAACACGTCTTGGAGTAAACTCGAGAGTGTTGGCGATCAAAGCCCTTATGTTGCTGAACTCCTACGGAAGATCAAGACTCGAGCGGGAGAGATCTTGGATCTGCTGCACAAACAACAATATGCCCGAGCGTTCTGTGACAATTTAGTTGAGTTACTAGCCAACGCCTACGTCGCCAACATCGTCCAATGCCGGCCAATATCCGAGGTCAGCGCCGAGCAGGTAAGACCTCCCAGCCCTCCCCCCCCACAGATCGCACCCGCTTACATCCGCAGATGCTCCTCGACTCCTACGTCCTCAAAAAATCCTTCGAAGACCTCCTAACCATCAACAACCCCAGTACCCCCACCCCACCCGGCTACCTCAAACGCGTATCCCAAAGCATGACCAAAATCGACCCGCTCCTCAAAACCCTCCAAGTACGCCCTTCCCCCCCGGAGGCCATCGTGCAAGCCTACCTCATCCACATCGGCGACCGCTCCGACGCCAACTTCAAGAAAATCCTCGACCTCAAGGGCATCCGCAAGCAAGACCAACCGCAGCTCGTCGAACTCTTCCACGCTCACCGCGACAGTCCGCGCAACGAAAATCTGCCGCAGATTTCGCCGCTCATGGCTGCACTGCAGTTACAGAGCGGTGGTGCGACGCTTCTCGGTGGTGGTAGTGGTGGTGCCGGTGGCGCGGCAAGTATGGCGCCTTCGACGTCCTCGTTGCCTGGACGCTTCGATCCTTCGACGTTTGGCTCGGCGATCATGTCTGCGGCTCGGGATGGTGTTGATCGGCTTGGCACGCCGATTCTAGGTGGGAGCTCGAATACGCCGGCTGGGGCGATGTCGCCCCCGCAGGGGAACGAGGGCAATGCGAATGCGGCGGCGGTGCATCTGAATGATAATCTGAGGAACATCGGGAAGTTCTTCAAGAGGGATTTGGGGAGTTTTGGCGGGAGGTTTGGCGGGGGTGGCGGGAAGGGTGGGGATGAGGGGAGGGGGTGAGTTGGGTGTGTTTTGCTGTAGGTCGGGCGCGGCGACAGGCAGAATCTGATCCCAGTCATGGGCGTTTGATTGTGTGAATCCTCGTACATCTTTACCGCTCTATAGTCTATGTTGTAAACAGTCGCTCCCATGCTCGGAAGACTGATCTCCTCGTACGCCAATCCCAAGCAAACGCCCGTGCGTTACCTCCATGATCCGTCAGTTTGATTTGGCCTGCTGTTCAGGCCTATGGCATCCTCATCGTCCCCGTCGCCATGTCGGAAAACATCTTGCCCGTCGTCGGGCGAGTCATCTCGGTAGCCTCCGACATTGTCATGCTCGCTCTCGCCAAAGAAATCTACATTATCATCATAATCTTCTTCGCGAAGGATCGTCGCAGCAGCGCTCTGTCCCTCCGGATCATCCGAGAACTCCCCGAAACTCTCCCCACGAGCCGTAGCCTGGCGCAAACCAGCTCGTTCCTCTTCCTCGAGCTGTCGGGCTCGCGCCATCGTCCTCTGATAAATGAAGAAACCTGTCGCCATGCCGAGCAGGCCACCGAGGACGATACTGGTGTAGTTAATCGCTTTGGTAGTTGCGTCCATTTTCTCTCCGCTTCGAGCAATGGCTGCCAGTCTGCTCCCAATGAAGACGTGGATCAACAGCTTTGGTGATGCTAGGGCTGTGGCTGAGGCGAACATGAGAGGGTGGACGGTTGGGACAGTCGACATGGCGCCGTTGGAGATGGAATACGGTAAGGGGCAGAGTCGGATCATGCAGAGGAGTTTGAGGCCGTCGTGTTTGAGGGTTAGAGATAGTGCGGCGAATCGTTTGTCATTGGCGATTAGGCGGTGCACGTATCTTGATAGGATTGTGCGGGAGACGATAAAGGAGCAGAGGGACCCGATGACCGTGGCAGAGGCGATGATGAACCATCTGCGTATGCTCGGTCAGTATTGCGTATTGGAGGTTCGATTCTCAATCGTGACGCACCCGACAGGAAAACCATATATAAAGCCCGCAGTCGTAACACATGTCGAGTAGCCGATCACAGGAGGAAAAGCGGTTATGAAAGTGAAGCCCCAGATAATGAGCCATCCCCCCTTGAGATCCTTCCATTTCGCAGCATACGGCTCCAACCACCCAAAGATCCTCTCATTGAAGATGAGGAACAGTATGGTGATCACGAATGCGATCGTGACGGCGATACCGAGCAAGACCTTCTGCACCAGACTCAATCGCTTGATGGTGCTGAACACCTGCCTCTGTAGCTTCTCCGCGCTATCGATGACCTTGTCTCGCAGACTGCCACCACTTCGGGAATGCAGCGCGCTCGAGTAGTGACGGGACCATGCTGCAGGACCACGTTGGTAGTCCAGTGTCGGGGATAGTGGAGGTGAAGTTTGTAGAGCGAGTGCTCGGGCGGTTGTGTTGTAGTCGGTAGGCATGTCGGAGGTTTATGACACTGCAGGGTGGGTGTGGATCTTGCCTGAATCACGATGGCAGATTGTCCGGCGCAGGACGCCTCATCGATGCTGTTGCATTCTTTCCTTGACCAAAGCTCGCGACCCAACGCGGCAGCTTACTCTTGACTACCTTACTGCGGCTTTATATATGGTTTTCC
>QQTW01001128.1_pt1 | contig 18290 bp, 22 predicted proteins | sample 1904831 | NCBI WGS metagenome assembly QQTW01 (sample SAMN09435610, study PRJNA476489) | Subsurface metagenome, whole genome shotgun sequencing project. | reverse complement strand
GATGCGATTGAGGATGTGTTGCGTTTTGCGTCTTAACCGCCTTGGCGGTTGCTATAAGTTTCTGCTAATTATAAAAAAACAAATAGCCGCTACCCCTACGAATAGGAACCAGCGGCTAAAGAAAAACCATGACTACAACAATACCTACAAACTGTATAACAGTCAACACTGAAGTCCTAAGCCGTCTTAGCGATACAAATCTTACTCCCATTTTACCCCCAATCTCTTCTTGAACAAAAATTACTCCTCCTTTTTAGATGTTTAGGCTCGGAAAATATAACTTTCAAGTTAAAAATTGGTTTGAATACACGAGCATCTTAATTAATTGAAAGAAAAAAAGGTAATTTGCCGATAGCCACCAACCTCAATGAGATGATGCAAAAACTTCTACGCGCACGTCAAGATAGGACTAAGGGACAAACTGTCGGGCTAATTTGAACAGTGCATTATACGACACAGACGGATGTCGGAAAGGCAAGGGAACAGTTGTGAGTTGTTTTAACCAGAAATGTGGTATCTAAAACTGATAGATGGAAACAATGAAGGAGAATTACGCCTTTATTATTGGGTACAAAGAATGTTAGCCTAATTAATATTTATGCCTAATTAAATCTTGGCGATAATATTAAAACTAAATATATGCTCCAAGGTGAAGAACTTAGAAATCTAGTTCATGATGTTGCTTCTTCCATTCGACAACGAGATGACGTTAAAGCGATCGCAGACCAGATGGAGACAATGCCAGGGACTCGGGAGGAGCCAATAGAAGTCCCATCTGGTTTAGGCTTACCGGCTTTAGTAGAACATTTACGGCGAGGAAATCGTCCACCAGGTCAACCTTGGAAAAGCCATCGATTCTACAAGGTGGGTGACACTACTGTTCATGAAAGACAGGGGCCGGGAAATCAATACAACGCTCATGTCTCTTTGGGAGGTGCTTCACAGTACCCTAAAGTCAGTAGTATTACCCTGAATAATATTATGCAAGATACGGGTATGACAGATCCACAACTTGCAGTCGCAATGCGAGACAGTATCAGGGGAAAACAGTTACCAGAGCAATTACAAAAATATACAGCAAAACTAAATCGTTTGAAGTTGCTACTTTTTGGACGAGAAGCTATCCGGAATACAGGTTTGATAGCCCTTACTCCAATGACACTCAGCCTGATTGCTAGTAATCAAGATGATATGACTTGGCATGAAGCATTAGCCAGCTATGAAACAGTTTCGAGCCGTTTAGGGAAAAGAGGAGTATTTCCAATGTCTATGGAAAATGCCCTCGAAGCCGCCGCAGAACTGGAAAAGGAGCGAGTAACATCCGCCTTAACTCAACCCGTAGCACAACCGTCCCCAGAGTTGAGGCGAAGTAAACATGCCCAGGAACTTGCAAGACGTGAGGTCGAATTAGCGACTCGATGGCTGGCTGTTATTATGAGAGCAGAAGGCTTGAAGGCTTTCGATAATCAGAGACATGCTAAAATGTTTATCACCAGTAAAATTGTGGAATTTTATATCGGTCGCCAAAGGACGAGAAAATCATGAAGACAGTTCGTGTTGTTCTCCAAGAAACTGTATCTGAAAGTGATGTTGATGCTGCTGCATGGAATAATGACTGGTCTTTAATTCGGACAATTAAGGCGGACGAAAATACGCCTCATGAAGTCATTTGGCAAGATAGCTTACAAAATGTAAATATTCATTACATTGAAGATTTTTATATTGGGATAGCTTACTTTGTAGTGCGTGGTGATGACTTAGATTCGGTTGTTGAAGATATTTATGCAGCATTGCCTATTTGTACCAAGGATGATGTATTTGAGATGCTGGAAAATTTTAGGAATGACCAGGAGAATCTAGTTAAAACTATTTATCGGTTAGGTTTGACTGCGCCAGAACAGTTTTCGCCCTTATTCTTTGGTTTATTTAAAGAAATACTGTTTCATTCCAGTCCTATGATTCGCTCTGCGGCGATCGCAGCTATTGGTTATGTTGGTTGGCCAGCATTCAAAAGTTTATTAGAGTCTCTTCAACAGTCCGATCCCGATCTAGATGTTCGTAGAGATGCTGAAGTAATGTTGTCGGGGTTTGACTTGTATGTATCTAATACAGCCATAGCCTCGTAAAGTTAGTTATCGGGTTTGGATATCAGTTTATTTAGTCAACGTCTTCGTCCCAAGGGGACACCCTACCTAACACCTTACGAGCAAGCGGTGCCAACGGGTCGGTTGGCTATGCCAACAGAGACGCTACGCCTTGCAAGACCGAACTCCAGGGTACGAAGATGGTATTACTCTCAATAGTACTATTCGCATATCCCAATCGAAGTGCCAGGGCTTTTCATTTGCCCTAAGCCGACATTTCTACATATTTGGCTTGTTGCTCGATTGCTGTTGATAATAGGTGCTTAATTTTTCCATGCTCTTGGGGTTTTGATTGTAAGAATTGCAAGGAAATGAAGCCCAAATCTTACCGACTTTACATGCTGCTTTAGCAAAATTACCTGATTCAATATCCGCGATCGCATTATTGCGACGAATATATTCAACAGCCATCCGATCTTGCGAGCGGGGCGAAAAATCTGGTAGTTTTAGCTTCGGTTGTAAGTCCCACCAAGACTTATCGAGCATTTGGTAAGCACCAGCAGCAGTCGAACAGGTTTGTTTACCATTAATTGGCGCACATTGTTTCTGTAATGGGTGTGTTGAAAAATTATTAAAAGTGCCGTTGAAAACTAATTTTCTATAGCTTTCGGTTCCACTGTTCCCCGTTTCAGCCCAGCGAATAGTCGCTAAAAAAGCCTCCATCCTTGGAGTATATTTAGAACTGGCTCTAGGAGAAACCTGGTTGAGACTAGTAGAAATAAACCCGAAGGTTTGAGTGCCTAATAAGCCGTAAATACCCAAACAAGAAACTGAAGCTAAAGATAAATGGATTGGTTGGATTATAATTGCGACACGACGAGAATCTATTCCCGAAACTAACCCAAATATACCACCAATAATAAAACCTAATTTCCAACTACCAATTGACTTGACAAAAGCACGAACAGAGCATATTTTCTCAGCACCGGGAGAAACTAAACCACATGGAACAGAAGTCATTCCATAGCTCAAAGCAACCGAACCCGCAGCACCAATTAATCCTGAAATAAAGATTTTGACAAACATAATTATCGTTTGACTAAATGTTGCTGTAAATAAGGACGAGGGTCAACTGGTTTATTGTTAATCCGAACCTCAAAATGCAAATGCGGTGCAGTGGACATTCCCGTGCTACCAACTGCTGCAATCATTTGTCCCCGCACAACCTGTTGTCCTTCTCGCACGAAAAGCTTGCTCGCATGACCGTAAAGGCTTGATTTTCCAGCACCATGATTAATTATTACTGCGTTACCATACCCTCCTTTTTCCCCGGCTAATTCAACCTTCCCGTTAGCGATCGCATAAATAGGAGTATTTAGAGATGCGCCAAAATCGATACCAGTATGGAACTTACGATTGCCTGTAATTGGATGGGTTCTCCAACCAAATTCGCTCGTTACAGGAGTACCTTTTGCCGTAGGAAAAGCTATCTGAGTGAGACTTAAGCCAGTAGTGCCAGTAACAGTAGTGTTAGGTACAGTAACTAAGCTTTGGAGATATTTGACCAAAAGTTGGGATTCAACCCAGTTCGAGATTTGGGGGATTGCAATCGCAAGAGTCAGGATAAAGGTAGCAAAAGCATAATGCCAATTTTTATCGATTGCTTTGCGATCTAATTGTTGATAATCAACAGGTTCATTCTCATTGCTGGTTTTGCTACTTTCTATTTCCAGCTTGATTCGCATTTTGACAATTAGAATGAGTGGAACTTAGCAACTTCTCAAAATTGTTTTTGGGGTTATTGCAAATCGAATCGCTAGGGATTGGTGTAGGTTTAGAGATTATCGCGGTTTTAATTGGTAGTTTGATTTTTAAAGCGAGATTATTCAAGTTGTAAAACTTGAGATATCCCGGTTGAAGAATATCTAGAAACCACACCAATAAAGTAAATACGAAGCAAATTTTTACCGACATTACTCTAGTTGTCGAAATACTGGCATAGCGAATGATGGTACTTTTTCGGGCACGAGTTCAATCTTTTTGCCAGAAGCATAACCGGGTCCAGTGTAACTGCCATTGAGGAAAAAATTAATCAACATTACAAACAACCACAACCCAACAGCACCCACACCGATAGGAGATTTTATACAATCACCAAGGAAATAGGCTGGATACCAAACAAAACGCCAAGTGTTTTGGGGATGCAGTCTGTGAGCCTTCCATACTTCCACATAAGGAATTTCGATCTGGGGAACTTTAGGTTTTTGGTCAGCTTGAGAGTTGACGTACCGAACTTCTATTGGTTGAGTATCCATTACGGGTCCCGATTGCTGGTTGACCATTCCTCCCTGTTGTTGGACTTGATTTAGCATTCCCTGCAAGCGGGTTGTGGGTACAATCGCACCACCTTCGGAATAATCAACATCAAAATTACGGCGGTTTCTGCTCATATTTACCTCAATGAAATTAACTAGCGGAAGGATTATTATTTGTGTCTTCCTTGTCTTGCCAATAGTCTTCTTGTTGAAGTTGGGTATAAAATTCTTCTGGGGACAAGATTTGAGATTGTTTTTGTAGATCTAAAGTAGAGTTAGAGGACGCACGGGGAATAAATTGAATGATGTTTTTTCCAGAAATACTAGGATTAATTGGTGGAGATAATTGAGTGGTTTGAGGGATTATATTATTGCCATCATCGACCGGATTATTAATAGTTTCTTCTCCTAACAAAGAATTGTTGTAATCGGAAATTCCCCAACTTAAAAAACCTGCAAAACCCGCAATAAAAATAGCCGCGCTCAACCAATGTATAGAGGAATTGGGAGATGGCATCATCTCGACAGTTGTGCGAGTGGAACCCTCAAGAGTGGTGCGAATCGGGGTACGTTTGACTGCCGCGACAACATTGAGCGAACACAAGGCGATGCAAATTATGGCAGCAGCAAACTTGGCGTACATGATAAATACCTCAATCTTGAGAATTTGGTTTTCTAGGTCGGACTGTTTCTTTCATCCCTTCTAAATACTGCTTTCGTTCTTGCTCTTGCTGTTTGATTTGTTCGCGAATCTCTCGTACACGAGCGAGTTGTTCAACGGGATCGGAATATCCACGGGCACGTAAAAGTTGGGCTTGGGCAAGGGAATAAGGTTCTTGGGCATTACGGATTTGAATTAGCATTTGGTTCAAATCCACTGATGGCTGGGATTCCAGGTTTTGTGCGTAATCGATCGCTTCCAACTTGCCCAATATCATTACCGCAGCCGCACCCGTAGAAATTTTCTCTTCAACTTTTGTCCCGTCTGTTTTGCGATATCCCCAGTAAAAAGTATCGTTACCAGAAGCTGCTTCTAATAAAACAGCTCAACTGAAGTTTAGTTAACTCTCTGTTTGATTCAATAATTGCCAGGTTATATATTACTTACAGGTATTGCAACTATGCTTTCATATAAAATTCGCCAGATGATAAAGATTGTTTGCTTGGTAAGAGGAAGTTTAATTGCAACACTAGGAGCAAAAGAAAAAATATTCGCAAATAAAAATCCCTACTTTTTAGTAGGGGAAAAAACAACGAACAATAATATTATTTGTGATTTTTACAGTGAACTTGTAAACTCACCTAATGAGTTGAGGATTTTTTCGCTATGGAAATCAGCACAATTCCTTGATGTTTCAGCAATTAAAGTGTAAATGGCAGGAGTCGGTTTTTTAGTTGCAACGCGCATATCCTAATGTCTTGATGTAGGTGTCAGCAGGATAGCAAGCAGATAATTTTTTAACCTGTTCTGATTCTCCTTGTTCGTAAAAAGCAAGTGCCGACTTGTGCTGTTCTGTTAGCGGCTCCCCTAACAAACTAATAATTTTCTGATTATATTTTACGATTTGTTCTGGAGTCGGTGATTTTGTTGGTGATTGCGAAACTGTCATAAATTATTTCTATCCAGGTTTCAAAATTTTCTGCTTCTATTTGAGGAGCGTAGAGCTTGTCCCAATTACGGTCTCAATGTTCCTTTACAATTCGGAAAACAAACCCAATCGCACCATCTCGATTGCAATCAACTGCTATTTTCAATAATACCTGGAATACTCAGTGAGAAATTATTCGCCTGAGCGAGTTGACGTGGACACCCAACAGTTGAATGTGGTTTTTCGCATAGGGGACATTTCTAAGGAAACAAAGTCCGAATCAGAAAGCTTGCTTCTCTTGAAAAGAGTAAACAACTACATCAAGTAAAAAATTGCGTATCTCATCAAAGTCAAGAGTGACAATTGGTATCTATTAGTACTTAAGCCTTCTTTGTGCTTTGCTTCGGTACAAATGCCGCAACGTCGATTCCTTCACGTTCCAACCACTCACGTATCAGATTTTCTAGAGTTTCCGACTGTGTTAGCTCCCTTGCAGTACAAGTAGTCTTGAACGCAATTGCCAGGTCTTTCGGTATATATCCTGAAACTTGTGCATAGTCGTCTTTCCCTCGTTTACCCCTTTCGTTTTTGCCGTGCATTTAATCATGAACATTAGTTCTTTGATTAAATAGTGCCACGACAATAATTAAAAAAATAATGTTCAGGTACATTATTGTTCATGAACAAATGCTATCATAACACTAGCATCGGTATCGATGGCATTTTCCGAAAGCGAAAATAGTTACCAGATATAAGAAAAAGTCAGATTTTAGCTTGGAGTCTATAAGTTAAGCACCAATTCAATTCTTTCTCTTGAAATAGGAACCTAGTAATATGAACAATTTGCAAATCCTCGAACTTCTTCCATACCAAGGCTTAGAACCCCGGCAATTTCTGCGCTGCTGCTTCGGTATAGCCGAACTTAGTGCCGAGTCTCTTTTAGAAGAAGAAACCGACTCCCAGTATCGTAAGAATTGCATTACCGTACTGAGTTATATTTTTAACCTAGAAAGAGCAACAGTCCGTAATTGGGGAAACGACCTTAATTTTGAGGGAATACCCAGCTATTGCAAAATTGGACTTGCTTATGTACGTGCGGCTGGAATTAGCTCAAACGCAATCGCAAATATTCTTAAAGATGACTATGTTCCACCACTTGTGGAAGCTCAGACTTTCTTAGAAACAATTCTTCTGAATGGGCTATCTGAACAACAAAAGGTACGAGCAGTCTCCCACCACAAATTCCATAAAACTTGTATCAAAACTCTTACGCAAGTTCTCCATGTTGGTACTCGTTCAGCCCAAAAGTGGGGTCAAGACATAAGCTTCAGCAAAATGCCTCGAATCCATAAACATACTTTGGGTTATGCCTTAGCTGCTATCTCTTACAACGCTTCTCTCAATGGGAAATGCAATACAGCAGTGTCTAAAACATGGGAAAAAGCAGCCTAAATCCTCTTAGAAAGTTTCAAAGGAAGGAGTATTCCCCAACAACTTTGCACTGTTGAAAGTCAAAAAGCCAAAAGTTGGCCCGTCTTCGCAGACCGAAAACTATTTAAGCAAAGCGAATCTACCATGACACCACTAACTCTTGCAACCACAAGTTACGCAAATCAACATCAGATAAACTCAAATCCTACGGTACATATAGAGCAAAGTACCCTGGAGTATCTTCATACAGCTTTCTTACTCTATGAATACAAGTACACCCACTCCAAGCGAGAATATCGCGCACTATTGTCAGAATATGGTTGGGACAAGGGGAGTGCTGAGGAAAAGCGATCGCTCAAAATTGCTGAGAATTTTCAAGCATTTATTAGCTGCCCCCAACATTTGGTGGTAGTACCAATATCGATACTGCTGCGGTTATGCTCCCAGAACTACAGAATATTGATTGAAGAGTTGAAGAATATTCCCATCGGGACATTGACTTGCGGACTTGTATTAGAACTGATTGAAGAAAGAAGGTCGTTTCTCAAATCTCAGAATCGAGACAAAAAAGACGGTAACTGGCGAGCCATGCCTGATGGTAGTAGATATTACACCTTTGGCAAGATTATGGAAGATGACCATTTGACAGGGGTGCTTACAGAGAAATTGATCGCTGAGTTGGGATTTTCGCCACAACGAATTGTCAGAATGGCGATCGCTGATTTATATGAGAAGCATCAAGCCCAGATCGGTAAGGATGAAATTACCTCTCTTGTTGAACTAATCCCTGATGAAGAAGCCAGCCACACCATAGAAGAGTTGGTTATTAACGATGAACGTACTGAAGATACTGTTAACCAAATAAACTGGGAATCCAAGCAGCGAGAGTTTGAATCCTTGTGGCAAAGGGATACAGAAGAATCAGAAGGAGATATCTGTGAAGAATACCTGGAAGAACCTGAAGAGTCGAACATTGATTTTGAAGCTTGCGATATTGAGACTGTAGAAACTATATTGCCTGAAATGTTAGCTACAAAAGAAGTCCCAGCAACTGATGCAGAAATTCTTGCCGATATATTGCGGAAAGCTTCAGATTATTCGGATGTGCGTCGAGGACTGTACCAATATCAACAAGTTAAAGAAGAAGCTTGGAAGATGCTCTCGGATTGGGAAAGGAAATCTGTATCGCAGATGCTTCCAGAGCAAATCAAAAAGCTGAGTAATGCCAAGCGTGAAGGCTTAATTGTCAACTTTTACGAGATTGAGTCGGGAGGAGTGTATAAAGTATTCGCTACAGATTTCCCACTTATCGAAGAAACGGTTAGCAATAATTGGTTAGATAAATGGCTGGCAGATTTGAAGGTCAGGCAAAACTGCGACTCTAATTAATGATTGAAGAGTTTTTCAAGTTGGGTGTAATAAGTTAACATTCCTTTTTAGTGACATTAAATACAAAGATGAACTCAACAGCAACACAGAAAAAGATAGCTGTTAGCCTATTCTCCGGAGCGGGTGGTTTTGACTTAGGGCTAAAAGCAGCAGGGTTTGAAGTTGCTATAGCCATTGATAACAACCCAATTGCCTTGGCAACGTACCAACAGAATTTTCCCAATGCCACGGTGTTGTGCAAAGACATTCGGCAGGTAACGGGGGAAGAAATACGCGCCCATATTCATGCGAAGTATGCAGATTGGGACGGGGAAATTCATACAGTTTTTGGTGGACCACCGTGCCAGGGGTTTAGTGTTGCAGGACTGCAAAATGTTGAAGATGAAAGAAATGGGTTAGTGTCCGAGTTTGTGAGGCTGGTGTTGGAACTCAATCCTCTAACGGCAATCATGGAAAATGTGCCGGGGATTGAGAGTCAAAAATTTGGCTGCATTACTTCAAATTTGCAAGCAGTGTTAGAAGAACATTATTTTATATCGAAGTGGAACCTGAACGCTTTAGATTATGGGGTTCCCCAAGCTCGGAAAAGAGTGTTTTTTGTTGCATCTAAGTACGGAGAGATTATGCCACCGCAGCACCAACCTCAACATACAGTTCGAGATGCGATTGCTGATCTATTACCAATACCCCTTATCCCCAAACAAAATACTCAAGAATGTTATAATAACTGGTCCAAAGGGGAATATGCCAAGCATCTTGAGAAAATATTCCCTTTTCTTGGTACTGCCACAAATCAAATAACTGGATTCGCCGCGACAACACATACAGCAGAGGTTATAAAGCAATTTATCAACACTCCCCCAGGTGCGAGGGAAGCAAAATCGAGGTCGAAGAAACTCGAATGGGATGGTTTCTGCGTCACGTTACGAGCGGGGAGCGGAAACCGCACTGCATTACGTCCCCTTCATCCCTCTGAGCCACGGGTTATTTCAGTTAGAGAAGCTGCTCGCTTGCACAGTTACCCCGATTGGTTTAATTTCAGCGAGGGAATACTTCACGCTCAAAGGGAAATAGGAAATTCGGTGCCTCCATTACTTGCATATGCTGTAGGGATGCAGGTTAGGGAGCATCTTCCATGGGGAGCAATGCGATTTTGTGAGGTCAGGTCAAAAACAAGCGATCGCTAATTTTGATACTTAGCAATAAAGTAAATTAAAATACTAAATATTTACGTATATTAACGACACTTAGCCATTGGAGATATTCCCAAAAGCTAGGATAGGTAATATTTTGATTCTTATCTAAATAAACTGTCTAATATTATAACGGTCGCATGAAGTATTTTTTATCACAAAAAGTCTTCGGCGAACCAGTCTTAAGTATAAAATTCATCCAACTATTTGGGGTTTAATGAAAGAATCTAAAATTGAATCGCAGAAATTATTCCAACTACCAGCCATGCATTGACATCGAAGATGTAACATAATTTCTGCATTTTCTTTTAACCAAAATTTACTATTACCCATCCCGACTTAGATTTACAACTTGGCGAATTAAACTCTCAATTGCACCACTACCAATAGGTAATTTATGCTGTAAAACTTGAGCAGATTTTAAACGTCCTTCACGGTACGCACCTAAAAGGTATTCTCGTGCAACCATTATTTTAGAACGTTCCCCAGTTGCTTGCAAAATCAATTCATCCATCTGCTTCATTAAACCCCAAGCGTTACCTTTCTTTAAAGTTTTTCGTGCTTTTTTAAACCAATCTTTACGTTTTGTCTCGTCACTAAAAGCAGCATCCGCAAATGTTTGTAAATGTTCGGTAACGTGATAAAAATCAAACAATTGATAAGTTTCATTTGGACATCCTAAACGTTTCAGAAGTGGAGGAATATGTATCCAAATCCATTCAGCACCCTTTGGGTTCGCCAGATCGACGGGACGGAAACCGACACCGCCGACTGGACTCACCGTCCGCAATTAATAAAACTTGTTTTGCTTGACTAATTCCCAAACTAACGGGCAGGCATTTCTAAAATCTCTAAAAATGGTTTATACCCATTATAAGTACCATCCGCCGTGATAGGAATATCCGAATTTTTAACTTTTTTACCTTGTTCGTCAACGACATAAATTGTTAATAGTTTAGGTTCAATCCATACACCTGTAAAGCCGTGGCAGTTCGTTTTCGCCTTTTTTCGACCTTTTTTATTAATCCTAATTTTAGTTCTACCACCATCAGCAGCAATTACAACTCTCTGCCCTTTAAGGACATTTCCACTGGGTAAATTCCCAAGTTGCAGATTTAATATCTTTGATTGACGTAGCTTAATTCCGATTTTGCCAAACTTATATGTGAGCCGTTCAATACGCCTTAAACTAATATTAATTTCCCAACCAACTAGAAATGTACAGGCAGCTTCAAATGAACCAGAAATTGCACCATACTGAGCAATAGTTGACCATACTAATGGTGTTAAACCTTCTGACATACCTAACCATTTTAAAAATGGATAGAAGCCTTGACTCTCGGATTTATTTTTACTATTCTTTTCGGTTATTGTTACGACATATGGTAGAATTATAGTTACTAACACATTACCGACTGTTAATATTTGTCTTTTTCTTAAACCATGCCTTTGTGTTTTGGGGTTCCACCAGCCTTGAGTTGAAGTTATTGCTGTATCGAGAGCTTCTTGAGATTGAGAAAGGTTATATAAAAATAAAGCGATGCATTGACCTGCTAAAATAATCGCTGCGTCTCTAATTTTTTGTTCTCTTTCTTTAAAAACTTTCCCATCCCATTCGCTGATATTAGTCAATTCTAAAAGTTTAGTAACCTGAACTTCAAAGTCTTTCAACGATTTGGCTAAATAAGACAGTTGCATCTATCTTTTTTTCCATTATATTAACGTTAAAAGCTTGAAAACTTCTGCTGATAAGGAATTCTACCTTTTTTCGTAGTCACAGAATAATTATTGTTTGCATATACCAAGAATCAACACAATAATGATAATCGCATAAGAGGGGAGGAGAAGGCAAGACGGGTGTCCGCCGAGATAACGGCAAAAAGAGAGACGTTGTAAATAAATGTTGCAGAGAATGCCTTATTGATTTACTAACTTTCCCAAAAATGATATATAGCGAATTAAAACTTTGCACAGTAAAAGAAAGCTTTCACCCCAACAGTCCCTTACACTTGCCCATTAATCCCACATTCCGCACCCCATAGCCGCGAAAATTTACAAGCGATACCACTTTCAGTGGTTGCCAAGGGCATCGCAAGTAGTACATTAAAACTATAAAACGGGATTATTTTCTTGAAAACAAATAAGAATTAGTAGCATTAAGTTTAGTCACTAATTTATTTTAGTACTTATGTATTAAATAATCCGGATAGTTGACAAGGCTACGCTTAAACGTTCTTATTGGTATGAAGCCAGGTAAAAGAAACAAGTTTTCAGTCGCACAAAAGGTGAAAATCAAGTGGAGGTATTTTTACATTGGTAGGGTATTATGTCAACTCTCAAAGAGATTGAAGTTCAAAACATTGACCACTTGGGTATAGTCGCAGGAATTATTGATTCGATTGGTTTAGTAGAAATAGTCAATGAATTGTTAGGAGAAGATGTTGCAGAAAAAATTAGTGCTGGTCATGTAGTAAAAGCAATGATTTTAAATGGTTTAGGCTTTGTCTCAGCACCATTATATATGTTTTCAAAGTTTTTTGAGAGCCGAGCTTGCGAGCATTTAATTGGGACAGGAGTAAAACCTGAATATTTAAATGATGACAAATTAGGTAGGACAATAGATAAATTATTTAGTAAAGGATTAAGTAGTGTTTTTTTAGCTATTTCATTAAATGCAATAAAGAAGTTTAAAGTATCACTATTGTCTAACCATCTTGATTCTTCATCCTTTCACCTACATGGTGAATATACACTTAGTTCAACAGATATAATTACCAGTAATCAAGGTGTAAATGATGTAAATGCCACAGAAATACTAGAAGCCTCAGAACCACAAGAGATTAAAATTACATACGGTTACTCTCGTGACCACAGACCCGATTTAAAACAATTTATTGTTGATTTAATATGTTCTGGAGATGGAGATATACCAATTTTTTTCAAATCAGCATCTGGAAATGAATCAGATTCTGCAAGTTTTGCAAAAATACTAGTTGAGTTTAAAAATACTATTGAAGTTGATAGTTTGATGGTGGCAGATAGTGCGTTGTATACTGCGGCAAATATACAATTATTATCTGGAATTAAATGGCTATCTCGCGTACCGCTATCGATAGCTGAAGCTAAAAGATTGGTTCCCACAAACGCATCAAGTGCGGTTTGGACTGGGAGCAAGTGTACCCGCGCCACGTATAATGGAGTTTGCAGCACCTCCCACTCAGGCAGAACTAAGCTTCGCACTCAAGGAGCAACTGCCTGTAAATTGTTTTATAGAAGATGAAAGGGCAAGTGCCGCTTATCGCCAACACGTTACACTCGTATTAATGCAGCGATCGCTCGAGGAACTGTTATGCTAGAACCCCTAACTTTTCAAGTAAATGGCAACAGCTATACAGAAACCTGTCCCCCAGGAACGAGCTTATTGAGTTTGTTACGAAATCTGGGCTGGGTTGGCGTGCATCGAGTTTGCGAAACTGGCGATTGTGGCAGTTGCACCGTTTGGGTGGATGACGTGCCGATTCATAGCTGTATTTACCCAGCTATGCAAATAGAGGGTCATGTCACCACAATTGAAGGACTGGCATCGGATGGTGAAATGGCACCGATGCAGCAAGCTTTTTTAGATTGCCAAGGTTTCCAGTGTGGGTTTTGCACCCCTGGCATGATTATGAGTGCCGAGAAAATTGTAGAGACATTGCCTGCAAATGTAGAGACGCTTTCTTTCGCGTCTCTACAGGAGATGGAAACAGAAATTCGCGCTGCTTTAGAAGGAAATTTATGTCGCTGCACAGGATATCAGGCAATCGTCGATAGTATTCTGATGCGGAGTGGGAAAGGCAGTTGTCGGACACCCCAACGCTTGCAGTTGACGACTACCGACAGCGGACCAGTAGGGCAGAGTATTCCGAAATTGGACGGACCAACACTCGTCACAGGTAAACCAGCTTACACAGCAGACTGGACACCTGAAGGGTTGTTGCATTTGAAGGTACTGCGATCGCCTCATCCCCACGGCCGCATCCGCTCTATCAACACAGAAAAAGCAAGAGCAAGTAGGGGCGTACTAGCAGTTTTTACCCATGAGGATGTACCGCGAATACCCTACAGCACTGCCGGTCATGGGGATTCAGCTCCGGATACCATCGACCACTACTTACTGGACAACAAAGTGCGCTTTATTGGCGATCGCGTGGCAGCTGTCGTGGCTGAATCTCCTGGCATTGCTGAACAGGCTTGTGAGTTGATTGAAGTGGATTACGAAATTTTACCTTATGTCATCGATCCAGTTGCGGCAATGAACGATTGCGGTGTCCTGATACACGATGAGCCAGAGTCGGATCAAATTTATGATGCCCAACATAATATTGCTGGTCAGGCTGGCATGGAAAACGGCAACGTAGAACAGGGATTTGCACAAGCTGATTTGATTGTCGTAAATACTTATCATGTCCCAGCAGTTCAGCACGTTCATTTAGAACCTCACGTCAGTGTCAGCTGGCAAGAAGTTGACGGAACGTTGGTGGTTCGTTCCAGCACTCAAGTACCTTTTGACTGTCAAAGGGTGCTGTCTCAACTTTTCGACTTGCCTTCATACAAAATTCGGGTTTACAAACCACAGATTGGTGGAGGATTTGGCAACAAGCAGGAAATCCTCACAGAGGATCTCTGCGCCCTAGCAACACTGCGTACAGGACGACCAGTCCAATGGGAATTAACAAGGGAAGAGGAATTTACTGCAACCAATAGCCGCCATGCGATGACGATTCGTCTTAAGACAGGGGTGAAGACGGATGGTACGCTGGTGGCTCAGGATATGCAAGCAATTTCCAACACGGGAGCCTACGGCAATCACGGTCAGACCGTTGTCCATAAGACAGGTGCTTATCCTCTCCACCTGTACCGTTGCCCGAATAAACGATTTCAAGGGCTAGCTGTTTACACCAACACCATGCCCGGTGGGGCTTTTCGAGGATACGGTGTGATTCAAGGCTCCTTTGCCGTTGAATCTCAGATGGATGAAATCGCTCAAAAACTGGGCATAGACCCGATTGAACTGCGGCGAAAAAATATCATTCAAGCGGATGATGTTATCCCAATAGGTAAAGAAGCAAAAGACCAAAACGTTGTGATTGGCAGCTACGCCCTGTAAGAATGCTTCGATCGCGTCACCTCTGCGCTTGGCTATATTCCTAAAACGCCACCTGTAGTGGACGGACATCTGCGGCGCGGGTTTGGGTTTGCAGTGGTAATGAAAAGCAGTGGTCTATCAAAAATCCGTACTGCCTGTGTCAAGTTATCGCTTAAAGCTAACGGTAAGTATGAACTCAGGACTGGGTCGGTTGACGTTGGTACCGGCTCGGACACGACATTACGGCAAATTGCGGCTCATGTTCTTGGCGCAGAGGTTGCTGATATTGAGCTTCTAGCAGGTGATACGCTTCGTACCCCATTTGATTCTGGGGCTTACGCCTCCGCCACTACTTTTATATCGGGTGAAGCTGTAAATAAAGCTGCACAGAAATTGCGATCGCGTCTCGCTCAATTTGCAGCAAAACTCTTGCATGAAGAACCAGAAGATATTATAATTGATAACTTAAATGTAAAGGCGAAACAGCAAGAGATTTGTTTGCCAGAATTGGCGGCTAAGGCTCAACAACAGCAGGAATCTTTAGCAGTAGAGGTAGAGCATACAGCGGATATGTGTTCTCTAACCTTTGGAGTAGGGGGAGTTGAAGTCGAAGTTGATACCCAGACTGGTCGGATTACAGTTCTGCGTTGCGTCCATGCTCTTGATATCGGAACTGCGATTAATCCAAGGATTTGCTACGGTCAAGCAAAAGAGTGCGATTGTTATGGGACTGGGTTATGCCCTGTGGGAAGAACTCCGAAGGGACGAGTCAGGACGGATTCTTAACCCTGCGCTACGTACCTATCGGATTCCCACCGCGCAGGATGTACCACCGATAGAAATCATTTTGGTAGAAAAAGCAGACCTCTATGGTCCGTTTGGTGCCAAAGCCGTCGGGGAAATTGGGATCACTTGTATTGCACCTGCGATCGCCAATGCCGTTGCCCATGCAACTGGTGTTAAGCTGACTCAACTCCCCATGACGCCAGAAAGAGTTTGGAGAGCTTTAAATGCTTGATTTCGGTTAACGGTTATAGGCGATCGCTCTTCACCTGCACAAAATTAGTAGAGGTATTCATGCTTACCCCAGAGATGAAAGCCCATATCCATAGTTATGAATAATACAAGTGTCTTGTTCTCGCTCAGGATTCTAAATTGAGGATTTTACTGAACTCATAGCAGCATTTTTACCCGCTATCCGCCCGTAAACGAGAGATTCAGAGACGTTCGTTGATGTTTGGTATCGAAACCCCCAAATCGAACCAAACTCCCCCGCAGCATACAATTTTGGTATGGGATTGCCATCTGGATCTAGAACGCGCGCAATTTTGTCACGTCGCGAACCACCTTGGGTATTATATAGCAGTGGCATCAGTTGCATTGCGTAGTATGGGGGTTCGATGGGTTTCAAAGTATCTGGCTTACGCCCAAAATCAGAGTCTACGCTCTTGCGGCATAAGTGATTATATTTACCAGGGTTAACATGATAATTAGTTATTTTTTTAGTAGTTTTTGCTACTATTTAGTTCAATAAATAATACACAATTGCAGAATGCAAGCAACATTTTCATTGCCACACTAATTCTCTGGTATTAAGTGCGCCATTTGATCTGCTTAAAAGTAGATATTGTAGGTAAAATTGATTACCCCTAAGATAGAAGCTATAGCAGTCCGTGCAGGATTCGTAAAAAATGATGCTTATGTAACGAACCACAAAGGAGCCACTTGCGTGTGGGGGTTCCCCCCGCCCTTGCAAAGTGGCGTGACGCTGCATGACGCAAAGGAAAGAAAGAAGGAAAGAAAAATTTTACAAATGATGAGCGGATTGCTATATGCTACAAAAACTAACAATGGTGTAATAAATAAGATATATTTAGTGTTGACTGGGTTGTGTGGTAAAAACTGATATAATTGACGTGACGCTTTTTGTTTCGTCGTTTTTGATACATTATTTTCATCAACAACTTTTCCGGTTTAAGTTCATTTTGATAAATGACTATTATCTTTTATCGATTCACGTATATCTTGCAAATATGGAATTTGCAGATAAGAACCCGCATAACCAAGGTTTTGCAATGCCTTCTTAAAACTTTTTAGTATGCTTCCATTTTGCAGTTGTGAGCGCGCGACGATGCCAATGAGAGTAGCCTTTTGATGCACAATTTTATCATCAATATCTGCATTATAAAATGGTTTGCCCTCCAAAGTTACATAACAAAGCGAGTCGGGAGCTATAGCAATTGGAACAGGAATTTGTGTATCCCAGGCAATCAAATTTTCATTTTGGTAGTAGACCCAAACTTCACGGTGGCTCTCGTCGTCAAGTAAAATAACTTTACCGTAATCAAACCCGACTTGCGTTTCTAACTCTCTTGGTTGAACTATCCCAGTAAACAAACGACGTGCCGTCATTCCAGCATTTTCAAGTAACTTAAGCACATTATCTATAGGGTGTTTCGAGGTGCGGAGAATGTGTCCCACATCTTCAGCTAATTGTAGAGTTCCTCGAATTGTGACCGCCTTTTGGAGAGTCGGCTTGTCCATCGCCCATATCGCGCTCCCCAGCCTCTTGGTCAAATACTTCCAAGATAGGTCTGCAATATGATTCTGCTTGGGAAGCATCCCCGGCAAAAACAGAAACCGCTTGTCCTTGGTTATTAGCGAGAACAGTTGGGTTGGCAGACAAGTTTAATGCTGCAAACGTTGTCATTGTGAGGGCAGGAATAGCTCGACCAGCACCATCGCCATCAATAACAGGAATTCCTTTGTCAATAGCCACCAGAATCAGGGCAATTGTGTTGACTGCCCCAATCTCGCCTGGGATAACATAGCCAATCTGTCCGCGATATTCTTTATTTAACCGATCAAAAGCAGCGATCGCCGATTGTGAGTTTTGAATTTTAAGCATCTATTTGCTTGAAAAGCCTTGGATTTGAGAGTGATAGTAAAGTTAAGGTAGTGCAGCTATTTTTGACGTGACCAAGCGCGCCGATTCCAAAGCACCAGCAACATCCACCCTCAGTATCAAAACCATTTTGAAAACGGAGTTTCTGTTTTTTGGCCAAAAATTCCATACACTTTAGGTGCCTGGGCAAAATACACAACACAAACCCGACAGGAGTATTATCCCAGACTTAATGAACCGGATGGCAATATTTACT
>QQTW01001127.1_pt1 | contig 18291 bp, 16 predicted proteins | sample 1904831 | NCBI WGS metagenome assembly QQTW01 (sample SAMN09435610, study PRJNA476489) | Subsurface metagenome, whole genome shotgun sequencing project. | reverse complement strand
CGGTATGGTATTTTTAGAAGCTTTTGGATTTTTGGACTTATTTGTCCCTACCTTGCATCCCCTTGATGGCGACTACGACACGGTACTATCTGGTTTTGCTTTGCGAAGTCCTATTTATTTCCCCAGTGGCGTAACGGGGGCGGGATTTAATTACAATATTACCGACTCTATCAATATTGGGGGTGGTTATTTAGCTGGAGATCCTACCGCCAGTAATCCCGATACAGGCTTGTTTGGCGGTGCTTACGGAGCGCTAGGACAAATTACGATTCGACCTAGCAATCAGTTTGCGATCGCGTTTACCTATCTGCGCGCCTACGATGACGGTAGTGGTAATGCTCCTCCTGGGGGCTTTTTTGGTAGCGAAAATTCAGCTTTTCCTTTTGGCCCTTATGGTACTTCTACTAATGGCTATGGCGTTGAAGCAGAGTATCGGCTTAGTTCTAAATTTATTTTGAGCGGTTGGTATTATTTTGCAGATGCAGCAGCGCAAGGCGGGCCGGGGGATGGTTCGGAGGCTAATATTCAATCTTGGGCTGTAGCTTTAGCTTTCCCCGATTTGGGCAAAAAAGGCAATTTAGGCGGAATTGTGGTCGGGATGCCTTCAAAAACTATGAATAATGACGTTGCAGCCTTTGAGGATCGAGATACGTCAATTATGCTTGATGCGTTTTATAAGTATCAAATTACAGAAAATATCGGCATTACACCTGGTTTAGTTGTGATTACCAATCCCGACCATAACGACAACAACGAAACAATTTATGTAGGAGTGCTGCGAACAAACTTTAATTTTTAACCAAACCTATCTTTTTTAAGCCAATGTTAAAAACTTCTAACACTTTAAAGCCTTACTTACTGGTAGCTCCTCAGACGCTAGTTTTTTTATTGTTCCTGATTTTACCGATAATTGCGATCGCTATTGTTAGTTTTTGGAACTTCAACGGCTTTGCAATGACTCCCGGCTTTACCCTGAATAACTATTTGGGCATTTTTACATCTAAAGTTTATCTTGCAACTTATCTTAATACTTTCAAGTTTGCGGCGATTGTGTGGTTGCTTTGCTTGTTAATTGGCTATCCAGTAGCTTATTTTCTGGCTTTTCAAGTCAAAAGTTCCCAATGGCAAACTATTTTATTTCTTATTTGTACCATTCCCTTTTTGACTTCTAATGTCATTCGGATGATTTCGTGGATTCCCTTTTTAGGGCGTGAAGGATTGATTAATCAAGGTTTGATGGGATTGGGATTAATAAACCAACCTATTGAAGCGTTGCTTTACTCAGATTTTTCAGTAATTTTAGCAATGGTACACCTTTATGCTTTATTTATGGTTGCGCCAATTTTTAATAGTATGATGCGAATCGAGACTTCGCTAATTACAGCAGCCGAAGACCTAGGCGCGTCCCCGTTACAGATTCAGCAGCAAATAATTTTACCTTTATCTGCTCCCGGTATTGCGATCGGTTCTATTTTTATCATCACGCTTGTAATGGGCGAATTTGCCACTATGCGGATTATGAGTGGTGGTAAATCTTCTTCGGTAGGATATCTAATCAAAAATCAAATAGACAGCTTGCAATACCCTTTAGCTGCGGCTAATGCGGTAGTTTTACTCATTATTACGCTACTAATTGTCTTTGGAATTTTGCGTACCGTTGATATTCGCAAGGAGCTTTAAATTATGACTCAGAGTGCAAAAAAATCTTTTTCTAGTTATCTGCTGACAGCCTTTTTTGGACTATTTGTTTTATTTTTATACGGGCCAATGTTCGCTATTTTTATCCTTTCGCTTCAAGGGCCGGAAGGACAATTAACTTTTCCCATGCGCGGGTTTAGTTTTCATTGGCTAAATGCAGTATTTGGCGTACAGCGTGTAGGAAATTTTGTTGATGCGTTTGGGCGTTCTTTCAGCTTAGGAATGCTAGTAACAGTATTTACCGTTGTATTTAGCGTGATGGCGGGTTTAGCTTTTCGGCGGCGCTTTTTTGGTTCTAATGCTGTTTTTTACCTAACCATTTCTAGCCTAATTGTCCCTAGCATTTTAGTATCTTTAGGCATTGGGATTGTATTTAGCTTAGTAGGGTTAGACAATCAATGGTTTTCGTCGGCGCTGGCGGGACATTTGACTTGGACTTTGCCTTTTGCTTTTTTAATTATGCTGGGAATATTTGGGCGTTTTAATCCCGCTTACGAAGAAGCCGCGCGCGATTTGGGAGCAAGTGAAATGACAACTTTTTGGCAAATTGTTTTTCCCTTAATCGCCTCTAGTGTAATTGGTGTAGGCTTACTAGGTTTTACCCTTTCCTACGATGAATTTACCCGCACTTCGTTAATTTCTGGCGAAACCAACACTTTACCCTTAGAAATTTTTGGGATGACAACTAATGTCACATCTCCCGCGCTTTATGCTTTGGGAACATTAACTACAGTCTTTTCTTTTGTCTTAATTGGTGTTGCATTACTGGGAATTAGATTACTTTTCCGTCGTCAGTCTCAATAAAACTTAGTTTAAAGCGGCAAAACCCAATTATAGATTCTGCCGCCGAGAATATTTTTAGAAAGTTAGAGAGTCAGGGTGCAATAGACCTCTCTTGCTCTAATTTACCTTTCTATCTCATACCAAGCGAAAGGCTTGAACTTCCTTCCTGCCGGAACTTGATGATAATAAGATTCTTCTATCCAAGTTCTTACTTCTGTTTCAGAATCAAAGCTAAGTTTATCGCCAGTAGTTGGATTGTACAGCTTCCATACGGTATTTCCTTTTTTGCGCGATCGCCACACTTGCAACTCGGAATTTTGCTTAAGATAGCTGGTTAACTTTCGCTGTACTCTACTCAACCATGATTCGCGGTTTGGGCGATCGCTATTTTCTAATTCTTTGCTAGTAATTAATTTTAAGTCTTTGTAATTCATCAATTCCGCCTCTAGCGTCATCGTTTTTGAGGCGCGTTCCTTCAGTTTCATCTTACTTCCGTCTCTCTAACCACCTACTAAAGGCTATAAAAAGAGATGAACGCTTGCTTTTATTTCTGTATCTATTGTAACGGAATTTATATTATTTTGCCTGCGAACGGCAAGTTTAATTAGATGTCCAAATTGACTGTATAGCTAAATACAGTATTACTTTTACTATAATTGTATACAGTATTCAGAAATGAAATTGCGATCGCAACCGTTATACTCGCTCGGATATACGCGTTGCAACGCTTAATAATAAAAACTACAGCCCCGGTCTAGTTATTCAACTGTCCAAAAAAAATTATTTATGATTGTGACATCAATTCCCTTAATAAATAGCGATCGCCTAAATCGCAGTATTGCCCAATTAGCCCAAATCGGCAAACTGCCAAATGGCGGCGTAAGTAGAGTAGCTTTCACACGCGAAGACCTTTTAGCACGTCAGCTTGTCCAGTCTTGGATGCTTGATGCTGGTATGACTATTCGCATTGATGCGGCGGGTAATATTATCGGTACTTACGCTGGGAAAATAGCAGGCGCGGGTGCTTTAGCCACCGGATCGCATATAGATACTGTTCCTGTAGCTGGTCACTATGACGGAGTATTAGGAGTGCTTGCAGGGATTGAAATGGTACGAGTGCTGCACGAAAATAAAATTGTCTTAGACCATCCTATTGAAGTAATTGTCTTTACTGACGAAGAATGTACGGTAATTGGCTGTAAAGCCATGGCGGGAGATACAGTAAACGATCCCAATTATTACCGTCGCAATGATGGCACATCTATTGAAGAATGTTTAAAAAGTGTTGGCGGCGATTGGTCAAAAATAGCCACAGCTAAACGTAATTTAGGCGACATTGCCGCCTTTGTAGAGTTGCACGTCGAACAAGGCGGAATACTAGAAAGTACCGGAGATGCGATCGCCGTTGTGAAAGGAATTGTCGGACAGTATCGCCATACCGTCACAATTACCGGGCGACCAAACCACGCGGGGACTACACCGATGAACATGAGAACAGATGCTTTAGTCGCCGCCGCGCAAGTAGTATTAGCAGTCAATAAGCTAGGAGTAGAAACCCCCGGCGAACAAGTAGCAACGGTGGGATACTTGAATGTTTTGCCCAATGCAGTAAATATTGTCCCGGCAAAAGTTGAACTAAAAATTGACCTGCGCGATTTGTCCCAAGAGCATTTAGATAATTTACTAAACGATCTAAAACAGCAGTTAATTCAAATAGCCGATGCGACTAAGACAGAAATAGTTATAACCCAAGCGTTGCAAGTCTTCCCAACTTTAGCTCAAGTAAAAATTCAAGATGCGATCGCTCAAGTTTGCCAGCACCTAAACCTAAGTTACACTTATTTACCTAGTCGCGCGGGACACGATGCTCAAGAAATCGGGCGCTTTGCTGACATGGGAATGATTTTTGTCCCCAGTCGTGCGGGAATCAGCCACGCCGAAGATGAGTACACATCTCCAGCACAATGCAGCCAAGGAGCAAATGTATTGTTACAAACTTTTTTAAAGCTAGATCGACTCTACGCCTAGAAATAGAAATTAATAGCGGTGGTGAAATATCCTGCGTTACAAACTTTTTTAAAGCTAGATCGACTCTACGCCACCTGAGAGTCTATTTATTGATAGCAAAGTATTTAAATTTCCTTAAGCTTCACGCAAGCGCATTTTGCTATGCTGAATCATCTAAAGTAAAGAGCAATTAGTCAAATGGAGCAACTAGATCGCTTGCTATTAATGGCAGAAGACGAGCTAACCGAATACAGTACCACGGCCCGCAAAATTGAAAAACTGCGCCGTAAAATTGGCTTGTCAGTCTCTGCCGCCGAGCAAAAACAGGCAAAAGAAGCCTTAATAGCAATTATGCACTCTGATTGGATTCGGCAGCTAGTAGAAGAACAACGTCAAACCGTTGCTTTACCTTTTTGGGGAATTGCTGGATTGGGACTATTAGTAGGAATTTCATTTTCCGAACCCCTAGGATTAGTCGCCTCAGTGGGCGGTGCGATCGCAGCTTTTAGACTGCAAAAATGGGGTTGGCAACTACAAGCAAAGCGGTTATTGATGCAAACTTTTACCGAAATTGAATCTCGTCAGTAGAAAAACAATATTTTCTCAAGGTAGCCAGCGAGGATGAAAACCTGGTAAAGGTAATTGTTCGGGTTGGATCGAATTAGGGGTTGTAGATACCGAGGCTGGAGTAAAAAGCGGAACTAACCACAGACGACTTGTAGAAATCGCTTCGCCATCATTTGTACGGGGAACATTAATTTGCGGAGAAGTATTGGCAGTTGGAGCGGTCATAATTTGGTCTAACAGCAACGCTAAACCATCCGGCGATAAACTAATTTGTACATCTCTTTGTTCGGGCATAACTATCAAAGGAGTTTGCTTGCCAGAATTATAGTCAATGGCTGCTAAGTACGGTTGCTCTTGGTACACTTCCCCTTCTATTAACTGGGTCAGCATACAGTAAAGATTTGAGAGTACGGGATGAAACACGCAGCTATTAATTGAACCTGTGGTACGGAGTAATTCTTTTTGTACTCCTTGATTATTGACCAAAAAAAGCGATCGCGTGTAATCGGAATTGAACCGCACCATCGCCGCTTGAGTACCATCAGAGGCAAAGTCTAACACCATGCCAAATTTGGGCAAAAAGTCGATTGGGTTTGTTGCTTGAGCTTGCAGAGGCAAAATTGCTACTCCTTGTCCTTGAGCAACGGCGACGGCGCTACTATCGGGCGTAATTAAAAAATCTCCCCCAGGTTGACTTTGCAACAGTTGCGCCTTTGGCGGTAGATCGTCGCGCTCGTTACGCAGCAACCACAACCCAAACTCGCCGGGATTTTTTTGATTCACTCGCTGTACTACTATACTTTTGCCATCGGCGGATAATTCAAATTTCAAGTTTTGGTAATCTTTGCTATCTAAAACTAGCTCGACTCTGCCTAAAGGAGGTTTGTTTTTCGAGTACGGTTCTGAAGTAATGCCTGTTGTAACTGTATATAGCTGAGATGGAGACATTTTAGAGCGATCGCTTGCGCGTTCGGTAGCAGAAAAGAGAATTTTTGAGCCTGTAGGGTAAGGCTGAAAATCTACAACTACCAAATCCTTAGGCGTAAGGATAGTTTTTTGTTGCGCCGTGAGGTTGTAAAGGATTAACTTACTTTGTTCTTCTCCTTCTACACCCAAATAAACAAAAGCGCGATCGCGGCTAGTAAAAACGCCTTTAAATGGTTGAATAGACCTTGTATTGGTTTGAGCAAACCGATCTAGAGCGCCATTTAACTGCACTTGGTAGGAAGTGCCGTAAGGGGGTGGAGACAGTAAGGTATAAGCCATTTTCCGTCCTGCCCAGCTAATTTTACCAGGTAGGGGCGGATCGATTTGGAGATTTTCTTCTACACTTTTGACATCCATCGGACGAGTGAAGTTGAGATAAAAAGCCGTATCTTCTACTCCAACTCGTTTATTTTGCCAGCTAAAATCGCGGACGCGAGGAGCAACTGCATCGCTTTGAAACAATAGCAACGCCGTCACTATACTTAGTACCGCAATTAAAGCCGCCGCTACGCGATCTAGGGGTTGAAAAAATGACTTATTACTTACGGACATTTATCACCTCAAAACTAACCATTACTGCTGATTGGGGTCGCGGCGAACAATTGAACAATACATTTTTGTATCAAAACTAACCTAAAGACAGAGGATGCTAACTCCCAGGCGATCGCTAATAGAGGAAGGGTCTATGGTTCATACATACTAGCTATCTAATCAAAGGCTAATAGTTTTTATTTTATGTAAAGACCATACCTTAAATTAGTTAGCAAAGGCGATCGCTCTGTATGACCCCTACAGTTATTTAGCACAATATTCTCGATTTTTCAGGTAAAGCAATGACGATCAAACGGAACTTGGTAATGACTGCACTTGTAGCAGTAGGTTTAATAACCTCTTTGGAGTATGCCTCAATCGCACAATCCCCCTCACCCAGTCCAACTCCAACCCCAACTCCAACCGCTACACCAACCCCAACTCCAACCGCTACACCAACCCCAACTCCAGCCGCTACACCAACCCCAACTCCAACTCCAACCGCTACACCAACCCCAACTCCAACTCCAACTACACCTAGCTTAAGTCAGTTTGACCGCCAGTTTATGATAGAAGCGGCTCAAGGGGGAATGGGAGAGGTAGAATTTGGCAAAATAGCTAGACAAAAAGCTGCGAGTAATGTTGTTAAAGAATATGCCCGTCGAATGGTTGTAGAACATACCCAAGCAAACAATGAACTTAAAGCTTTGGCGCAGCAAAAAGGCGTAACTTTGCCTACTAGCATAGGTAAAAAAAATCAAGACTTGCTTCAAGACCTATCCGAGCTTTCGGGGGCAAAATTCGACCGAGAATACATGAAAGAAGCCGGGGTTAAGAGTCACGAAGAACAAGCAAAACTATTTGAGCGTCAAATAGAACGCGGTCAAGACCCAGACGTGAAAAATTTTGCCGCTAAAACTCTACCTGTAGTGCAAAAACATTTGCAACAAGCTCAAGAGATTACCGAAGGTCGCTCTAATTCATCAAATCGCCATCATTCAGGTTCTAATTGATTTTTAGCGACTAGATATTAGCCCACCTCCAAGGGTGGGCTAACAATTTTCCTCTAGCTAATTTAGGAATGCTATAACACTTAGGAGCTACATTTATGATTTGACCTATGATTTCTACCGATGCTTGGTCTGTAACTGACCTGGGAGCAGATATATTACTGTTTGAAGAATTGCTCGATTCGTCTCTATGCAACCATATTATACAAGTTGCGGATTGCTGTCAGTTTCAAACGGCAGGAATTGAACTTGCAAAAATAGAAACTCAAGTCCGTAGCAATGAGTTGCTTTATCTGGGCGAACCTAATTCTTTATTGCAGTCAACCAACCAGTTGTTACTAAATCGTATTTATCTAATCCAAGCAGCGCTTTATCAAAACTATAGAGTTAAGTTTTCTCAAATAGAAACCTGTTCTATTTTACGCTACCGTCCGGGGCAATTTTATAAACGTCATGTTGATAATTTGCTGTTAGCTAGTCGCCGCGACGAAGCGGCTCAAGGTGTACTAACTAGGGATGTAAGTATTGTTGGTTATCTTAATGATGATTTCGCTGGGGGAGAAACGTTTTTCGATCGCCAAAATTTGAAATTCAAACCGCGAAAAGGTAGCGTTTTGGTGTTTCCGTCTTATTACACTCATCCCCATCAATCTTTACCAGTGACGGAAGGTTGCAAATATGCTTTTACTAGCTGGTTATTTCATTAACTTAGTATTCATAAGGATTTTGTGGCTCTTGAATTGGTTTGAGGGAACTTGCTTGAATGGTTAATTGACGTTTGTTTTGCAAGTCTTGAGTAATCATTTCTCCTTCAACTTCTAGCCAACTGTCTTGAGGGTAAGCTTGACGATTTTGAGTAAGTTTAACGGGTAATCCTACGGGGTAAGCATCCGCCGCACAACAAGTAATTACAAACCGCGATAGCAATAAGTATTCAGGCGGTAGTTCGGAAGGATGAATGACAAAACCTCGAACCTTGACTTTTTGACCAGAATATGCGTCTGGCTCAGGATAAACATTAAGAGTTCTTACCCAATCTATCAAACTACGTTCGTCCGAGCGGACAGAGGAGCGAAAAGCTTGGGGTTGACTCCGGGTTGCTTGTAAAACCTCTGTTACACCGCGCTGGAGGGCGGTTTGGCTGGCAAAGGCGCGGGGTGTAATTACTAAGCCAGCGATCGCTGTTAGTAGGAGTAAGGCACTACTTAAGCCCGGTGGAAATAGCGTTATGTGCCGAGTATCGGGAAGATTTTTTCGTCGCAGTAAATCTAAGGCTTTTAAGCTACTAACAATCGATAAGCCAATTCCCCCAGCAATTACTAGCCAAAAATAATCGCGGTGAATTAGTAAGTTCAGTTTGCCCGTGTGCCAGTATCTCAGCATGAGGATACCCCAAGCGGCGATCGCCAATACATCTAGCCAAGGCAGTAAATAGGTTTGCAGGTTTTTAATTGCACTCATTATTAAAAGCTAAACAACATACAAATTGACGAGCAATGTAAACAAAAACGTTAATTGCGCGGCTAAAGCAAACAAGTAAAATACCGCCCTTGGTTTAAATATTGATAGCATTAAGCCTACACCTTTAAGGTCAATCATCGGGCCAAAAACCAAAAAGGCTAACAACGAACCACTAGTAAAGGTAGAAGCAAAAGACAGGGCAAAAAACGAGTCTACCGTCGAGCAGATGGATACTACCGCCGCCAGTAACATCATGGCAAGAATAGACGTAATTGGACTGCTGCCAAGGGCGAGGATGGCTTCGCGAGGAATAGCTACTTGAACGATCGCCGCGATCGCACTCCCAATTACTAACACCGCCCCCAATTCCCGCAATTCTTGCACAGTATTATCTAAAAATAACCGCAGTTTGTAAACCAAAGGTTTAGTGGAGGAAGTAGCGGCTAATTGAGCCTGCATTACCGTAGCATCCATTCTAATTGGTTGCTCTGCTCCGGCTAATAAATAACTCCCTGGCTGTAGCATCGGGATAAATTCTGGCTCCTCTACCGGGGGCGGTGGTTGAGTATTTTTCCAATCAAGAGCGATCGCTGGCTGTAAAATTGCACTTAAGTCAGCTTGAGCGCTAAATACCCAACCGATGATAATTGCGATCGTTAAAGAAAATACTACGCGCAGCACGACAATTTCTGGCTGATCTCGAAATGCCGTCCAAGTTGCCCAAATGACAATCGGGTTAATAGTTGGCGCAGCGAGTAAAAAACCTACAGCTACGGGGGCGGGTACTCCTTGGAGTAGCAAGCGCCGCGCTACGGGTACGTTACCGCATTCGCATACGGGAAACAAAAAACCAATCAAACTACCTGTTATTGCCCCTAGTAAAGGATTTTTGGGCATTTTTGCCACTAACTGGCGTTCGTCAATAAATAACAGCAGTAAGCCGGAAAACAAAACCCCCACTAGCAAAAAAGGCATTGCTTCTACAAGCAAACTTAAAAATAGAGTAAAAGCATTGTTAAGTTGTTGTTGATTCATGCGTTTCTCTCGTTTTGAGCGCCTTTGCAATCTGTCCAGCCATTTTAGACCTTAGTTGGCATAATTACCAAGCGTTGCTAAAGACTCTAATTAGCATACCTCTTACCTGCTCAAGGTTTGACTGTCACGGGCGTACCCACATCTACTTGGGCGTATAAAGCCAAAATATCTTGATTCCGCATTCTCACGCAGCCATGAGACACTGCTTGTCCTACCAATTGTTCTTGAGGAGTACCGTGAAAGCCAATAAAGTTTTTGCCATCTGTCCAAAAACCAATCCATCTTGCGCCGAGAGGGTTTTTTGCTCCCGGAGGCACTAATTTTCCCGTCCAGGGATGTTGCCAAGTCGGATCTCTTTGCATTTCAATCACTTTATAACTGCCTACGGGAGTCTCCCAACCAGCTTTACCGATCGCAATAGGGTAACTTGTTGCTAATTCATTTCCTCGATACAAATATACTCGGCGATCGCTCAACTTTATGACTAAATTTATTAGGTGAGTATTACTTGCTGGCGATGGTGTTGTTAGCGAATTACTTGGTTGGGTAACGGGTTCAATGGGTTCTATTGCCAGCGACTTCTGGCTATTTATTATTAATATTGCTGTCCCTAACAGCATTACGCAACGTGCAGATAATGAGTTAAATTTCACTTAAGTCTTGCCTCACTTTTTCTAAACTCCTCAGCCTTTCTGACTCATTTTTACCTTATTTTACCTATTAGCTTCACCTATATAATTTTATGTTTATATAGTTAGTTTGTTGTGCAATAAACTAGAGCAAAATTCATAATAGCAAGCTCTAATGAAATCTATAAATGGGTAGATTTAATATTTTGTAACAAACCATACATTAAGCACAGTAGCAAGTTGTATCAACTCCTAACTGAATCATAAGTTGTTACTAGATGCAGTGGTGTAAATCATATCAAACTGAGGATAGAACAAGTATGCGACAACTAAAATTATTGCCTGGTACAATGCTTTTGATGTTGGCATCAACATTATCAATCAATCCGGTGAGCGCTCAAACAAACCCAGCAAGCGGCACTGGTGAAACGCAAAACCAACTAAATACCAATCAAACACCCAGCCGAACAAACACCCAGCCTGTAAATACTCCAATGCAGATGGAGAACCAGTCAGCGCCCGGTTCAACACCGATGCAGATGGAGAATCAATCAACGCCAAGTTCCACTGAAAACACTACGGACGCAAACACTGTAAGCGGGACTATTAGAAGTATTGAAGGGGAAACTGTAACCCTGCAAATGGCTGACGGCATGACCAAACAAATGAAAGTATCAAGAGCAGACTTGCAGCGTTTAAACTTGCGGGAAGGAATGCAAATCTCTGCAACAGTAGATGCTCAATCAACAGCTTCAAATATTACTTTAGCTCAAGCAAGTACAACTACAGGTACAGAAGCAACAAGCACTCAAACAGGTACAACTTCTACTTCTACGGAAGCTACAACTTCCACCGAAGCAGATGACAGCAATGCAACCTCTACAACAACTGAAAATACTAGCACTACAGAATCTGCTCCAGCCAATCGCCCTGTAAGGGCTTTGTGGTAATTTAAAAATTTGCTTGAATTAAAATCTTAGATGAAATGATGCTGTTTGTAAGAACAGCATCATTACTGATTTTTGCTTGTAAACGCGGTTAGAAATTAGCCCAAAATCTAGTTAAGCTCTAATAAACCCGATGGGGGGATAATCTCAATTCGTCCATTTTCCAGATCGACAATAGGAGCGATCGCTTTTACAAACGGAATTAGCACAGTTTTTGCCGATGAATCAAGCTGTACTTCCAATAAATCGTTACCCGCCGGAATAATATCTGTCACCTTACCAACAACGCTTTGAGTTAGCTGATTGAAGACTTCTAAACCAATCAGATCGAGGACGTGATACTCATCTTCGCCTAATATTGGGCGATCGCTTTCGGGAACCAGCAACAAGCCGCCGCGCAAGTCTTCGGCTTGGTTGCGAGTAGTTATACCAGTAAGAGAAATTGCATATAAGCCTTTTCCCTCAATATAACGTCCGTGCAGCAACTCAACGCTTTGGGGTGCTTCATTTTGAGAACGCAATAACCACCGCGTACCGGGAACTACAAATCGTTCGGGAAAGTCCGAATCGGGATAAACTCTTAATTCGCCTTGCAAACCTTGCGCGGCAACAATTTTACCTATTTGCAGCCAGCCTTCAGGAAGTTTTAAGGAAGAAGTTTTGGCTTTGACATCGGGGAGTTTTAAGCTAGAAGTTTTAGTGACATCAATATTTTTTTTACTCACAACTAGCACCAATACTCACCTTTTGATAAATCTGCTCGGTAACTTTAGCCAAACGCTCCATTCCGGTTTTAATCTCTGCATCGCTGGCGGTGAGACTAATTCGCAGACATTGCTGTTTGTGCGCCCATTCTTCGTGTAAACCAGGGAAAAACGTACTTCCAGGAACGACAATTACCCCTACTTGCTTAAGTTGCTGATAAAATTCCCAATCGGTAATTGGCAAATCTTCAAACCATAACCAAGCAAAAATTGCTCCTTCGCCACGATGGAGAAACCAAGGCAAATCTTTAGGCATGGCTCGATTTAGAGTTGCTTCCAAAACCGTAAACTTATTTTGATAAAAAGGGCGAATAATTGATATAGAGATATCTGCAAGCGCTCCCGAATCAACAGCGCGCGCGGCGATCGCTTGTCCGTAACGCGAGGGGTGAATGCACATATTTGTCTGAAATGACTCTAGCACCTGAATTATTTGCTCATCTGCGATCGCAACTCCGATTCTTTCTCCTGGCAATCCCGCTTTAGATAAACTCATGCAATGAACGATATTATCGCCAAATACGGGAGTAAATTCAGTAAAATTCAATGCTGGAAAGGGCGGCCCATAGGCAGAATCAATAAATACAGGTACATTGTAGGATGAAGCTAAATGAGCTATTTTCTTTACCTCCTCATCCGTCATCACGTTACCTGTAGGATTGCAAGGACGCGAGAAAATGACGCAACCCGTACTTTCATTAATTTCTAACTGACTAAAATCGGGACGATACTTAAATAGGTGTTTAACCTCGTCAATATCTAGCTTTGGTTTGTAAGCTTTAAGAGCTTCGGACGTTAAGCTCACACCACCATAGCCTGTATAGTCAGGACTTAGAGGAAAAACAACTTGCTTGAGAGCGCCGCTAGAAGTATAGCCACCGAAAGCATTAGCTGCATAGAAGTACAGCGATTGACTACCAGGAGTTATTAAAATATTGCGACTATTTAAGTTGAGATTGTAGCGGCGATTGAAGTCATTGGCGATCGCCTCAATTAAAGCGCCATAACCCTGACTTGAACCATAACGACACACAACTTCGCCATATTCGGAACTAGCTAGTAATTCAGCCGTACAATCGCGCCATAATTGCTCTACTTGGGGCAAAATCACCGGATTTCCCGCACTCAAATTAATAAATTCTTGCCCGTTACTTGCTTGTAGGGTTTCTACAATGTCTTTCATAATTGCCCTCACACCAGTCAGGGTAGACATTTGAGTACCAATTTTAGTAAGGGCAAGTTTCATAATAAGTAAATTAGGATTAGTTTTGACAAGTTGGGGCAATCTAAGAGTAAGTTTTGATTTTAACCGCAGACAAATGTACTTTGTATAACAATTTTAAACAGTTATCTTCAATTAGTCGCTTAAATTTAAAGTTTGAGAGATACTACAGCTTAATTAGTGAGTTACAACAGATGTCTAGACACCCTCTCTTAGCACTGTTGCAAATAAAAATCAAAATAACGAGCTTATTCACAAACTGGGCTTGTTTTGACTGTAGAAAGAATTTTCGTAACTTTCCTCAATATCATAGAAAAACAAAAACGCTGCAAGATAAGCGTAAATGTCCGCAATGCGCCAAACAAATGTGGGATATGAGAGTTTACTTTGAACCGCCACGCCATAGTAACAAAAAAGCTTGGGATAGTATGCTGCTTCTAGCTGAGAATGGTTACAGATTTGATAGCGAAGGAAGCAGCATTTACAATCTGTAAATATATTTTATTGCTAAAAACCCGCGATCTCATGCCGTTCGATCTAATATAGCTGCGGAAAAACAAGTAAAATATGATTCTAAGTTAAAGGCAAGAATTGACTATTACAAAGAAGCAAAGAGACATTGCTGAGTAATCTTGCAGATCCAGAGCGATCGCACTATCCCTTTTCTCTAATTATCCTTAAACTTAAGGCTATAAGCGATCGCCAAAATATTGCCGATACAATTCACACCGAGGAGTTGCATAGTCTCCTTCTAAATGAATTAAACCCATGCTTTCTAACTTAAAAGCAGGGATTGATTCTAATTGAATTGGCTGCTTTGACTTGATTACTTTTGCTAAAGCTTGAGCTAATATTGGTTGGTGTCGCAACGTTACTAAGTGACGGCGCAAATAATCGTTGTAAGATCCTGATTCAGTAGCGGCGGTTTGCAATAGTTGATTGATAGTCATATTATTGCGGGTAATTTGTTCTAGACTCCGCACAATTAATGCTGGATGTCCCCCTACTAGCGTCATTAATTGCTTTATTTCTAAGTTGCTCCAAGATAATTGATATTTGTTTGCTAATTCTTTAACTTGTTCAAAACTAAACTCTGACAACTTTACAACTAATCCTACACCGCCTAATGGTGAATGATTAATATCCAGCGCTCCATATACTTCCGTGGAATGTACGATAATTAATCGGACTTTTTGCCAAACTTTTCCGATATCGTCACCTTGGTTTGCTCGTTGATTCCAGGCTCTTAATAAAGTACAAAAATCGTTGGCAATTTGGAGATGCTCAAAAACTATATCGACTCGATCTAAAGCAATAACTAAGGGGTTGTCTAGATTTGCTAATAAATACTTCTCAAAGTAAATTGTAGTATTATAATTGCAGCCAAAAATATCGTCCCAATACTCAGCCAGCTTATTTTCTAAGCCTAAACTTTGCCCAATTCCGGCACAAAACCACTTAGAAAATTTAGTCAGGTCGGTAAATATTGTACTATCTGACAACTCAAAACTAAAAACTTGCGTTTGATATTTTTTTGTCTTAGCGTAAGTTAGAATATTTTGCATCAAATAGGTTTTACCCATTTCTTGCGGTGCTTTGATGCGGATTAAAGCGCCAGGTTTAGCTATTGCTTGGAAACATTCGCTTTCGTAAGGCTGGCGTTCTATATAAAATGGTTTACTGGCTTGGGTTAGGTGAAGTGTATGAGAATTTGGTTCGCAAACTTCTTGCCAATTTAGCCCTAAAACTTGACAGTATGCTTTAAAAGCTGGGGCTTTGATAGGTTCTTTTCCACCTAAAAAACGTCCCCAAGTACCAGGAGAAATACCTACAGCATAGTAGTCTGTTTGTTGCCAATCCGTAGTTGAATCTACAACTTTACTTGCAGCTACTAGCCAGCGCGGATCGGCGATCGCCCATCCCAACAAAATTCTAGCTTGTTTAATTCTCCTAAGTCCTGCTTCGGAAGCTTTGAAAGTCAGCACTGGTTATTTCTCTAAGTTCAGACTACTAGATCGGTTTACGATCAGTTTTAACCTGAATTGCTGTCAATGTAGCTAAAAAATGAGCTTGGCAACATTAAACAATACCAGTCAGTCTAGAGGGATAGATTTTAATTAAACTATGACTTTAACTCGCACGGATAGACCTTTGAGCATAGCTAGTTGGTCAAGCAAGATTGGTACTAGCTTAATTGTATTCTCTTGGTTGTTACTCAATTATTCGACGTTACAGTGGATATTTGAGACTTTTAAAGGTAGTTCCGCTTTTAACTTGATAATTATTGGTGTGGTAGCAACGGTGTTGTTAATCCAAACCATCCACCATCGGCGCAAAATAGGCTTTTCTTCTATCCCCATTCTGCACGCCGTACCTCTAATGTTGATGTTTGGAGGTGAAGTAAGTTCTATTATTTTGCAGTGGTTGCTCGATATTCCCCAAATTGCCGTGTCTTTGTTTGCGATCGCAACCTATGGATTAATCGGCTTATTTATTTCTCCCCAGGTTTGGAGCAAAGGATTTTTGGCAGCAATTTGTACGGCTTTCATTTTGCCTTTTAGCGCTCAATTTAGTACGGGGTTAGGGTTTCCAGTTCGCGTAATTACCGCGCGATTAGTCGAACAAATTTTAGCTTTTTGGCATATTGCGGCGATTTTTTCCCACGATATTATCGTGCTAGAAAACAGCACCGCGCAGATAGATTTGCCCTGTAGTGGGTTAAAAAGCTTGTGGACTGGTACTTTATTTTTACTAGCGGCTACTTGGCTAGAAAATCGGGTTCTTAACTTTAGATGGTTGCTAGTTTGCGTGACAAACATTTTGCTGCTACTAGCGGCAAATACAGGCAGGATCTTACTTTTAGTTTTAATTAGCAATGTTGGCGATCGCCCAGATTTGGGGAATATACTCCACGTACCCCTTGGCTTAGTAGGTTTTATTACCGCAGGATTGACAAGTTGGCTGTTATTGCAAACTGTTCCCCGACATAAAGAACGAACCCTTAGCGCCTCTTTTAGCCCCCCTAGTCCTCCAATTCTAGGGAGCAAAACCATCTCGAAGTTAGTTGGAATTAAACCTCTAACTGGGCAAATTATCGTAATTTCCTGTATTTTGGCACTTGCTTTAATTCCGCATCCGCAACAAGTCTCAAATAGCGAGATCGCCTCTATCTCTTTGCCTCCAAATATGCACTCTAAGCCTTTGCAACTTTCCAGGGTAGAAACAGAGTTTTTTGCTAATTACGAAGGTGCGATCGCCCAAAAATACCGCTTCGATTGGCAAAACCTCGCTGGTTCAATCTTATTTGTTAGTAGTAATTCTCCCCAAGCTCATCACGCGCCCGAATTGTGCCTTTTAGGCAATGGCTTGAAAGTAGACACTATGGAACAAAAACAGCTATCTCCACAGGTTTTAGGGCGGTGGCTTTCGATCGATAACGGCACAATGGCGGCGGCTTATTGGTTTCAGTCTCCCGAACATACAACGGATGACTTTTTGACCCGCTTTTGGGGAGGAGTTACGCGCCAAGATCGTTTATGGGTAATGGTTTCAGTTCTTTTTGACCGCAATCTACAGCCCGATAGCCCAGAACTTATTGCTTTTACTACTAATATTCACGATGCGATTACCTGGGAGGTAGCGCCAAGGGCGATCGCATCTGCCTTAACTGGAGCCTAAATATGCAAATCAAATCTGCTGGAGAAACCTTATTTACAGTTTTCTTTTGGCTCTTTAACTTAACTTTGCTGCTCATTGCTTACGTGGGTATTTTACCTTTTCTTGGTACGGCAATTATTGCCGATGCGATTAATGGACAAGTACCCTTCGATCTACTTTTACCATTGGTTGGGTTAGTAGGCGTACCAACTACTACTAGCGTCTTGAGTCTGACTAAAGCTAAACCCCAAGCCTTAGAAAATGTGGAAACTAAGGAACGCAGATTTAGTTTTCGCACTCTTTCTACAGTTCAGTTGTTTTATGGTGTAGAAGCACCTTTGCTGGTGCTATGTCTAGTACGCTTTTTTTGGCTACGAGAACTCAATCCTAGTAGCACAATTATCTTATTAGCTGGCTGCGTTAGTATTGGTGCTTATCTGCATCAATTAATTTACGGCAAGCCAACAACCGTTAGCGGTGCGTGGATAAAATTAGCGTGTCATAGTTTAATATTTGTGAGCGCTCTTTATGTCCTGACTTTGGCATTATTCTATGCAATTCCCATTAGTGCGGCTATCGCGTACGGGATATTGACTACACCCCTCCAAATTTTATTGTTAGTCCTTGTTTACGGCATAATTTTGTCCCCGGTAGCTGTAGTTTTAGTAATGAGCGCCACTATTCCGTTTGGGATGGCTTTGATTTATATTCGTTCTTGGCACAACAACTTAAACGACTTTGCTTTAAGGTACGGTTGGACGAAAGCTTGGGTAGGAACAATTGCTGTCCTTATGTCAGGATTAATTGCAGTTATCGCCGTGCAAAAACAGCCCCAAGTTGAAGTTTTTGCTGCGCTTAATCAGCCGATAACTACCGAACGCGATCGCTCTATACTGTTGCAAAAGTCCGAACAAATCCGCAAAGGCTTAGTTAATGCTTATTTGGCAACCTACCGCTATCAAGATTACGGACAAGAAAATACTAATATTCGCG
>QQTW01001126.1_pt1 | contig 18306 bp, 18 predicted proteins | sample 1904831 | NCBI WGS metagenome assembly QQTW01 (sample SAMN09435610, study PRJNA476489) | Subsurface metagenome, whole genome shotgun sequencing project. | reverse complement strand
ATATTAGTCAAGCTTGAGATTCCTCCTGCCGCACCGGCGGACCGGTCGGAATGACAAAAACTTCCCAATTCCGCATGATTCAATTTGGGGTCAGTACGTTTGTTTGGGTATCGCCGTTCGGCACGGGTGATTTCGACCTGCTCCACAAAGTGGCCGATATGGGCTACGACATTATTGAAGTGGCCGTTGAAGACAAGAATCTAATCGACTGGACGCGACTCAAACAGGTCGCCCGCCAAACCGGTCTGAATATCACGATTAGTGGGGCGTTCGGACCGAACCGGGACATCTCCAGCGACGATGCCGCCATCCGCAAAAATGGCTTCGACTATATCGTAGACTGTCTTCGTATTGCCGAAGCGATGAGTAGTCCGATCTTTACTGGACCGGTGTATTCGGCAGTGGGCAAGACGCGAATTGTATCGGCCGAGCGGAAGCAGCAGGAACGAAACTGGTGCCTTGAGAACCTGCGCGAAGCGGGCGAAATTGCCCGGCAGTGTGGTGTTGTCGTGGGCGTTGAACCGCTGAACCGTTTCGAGACCGACATGATTAACACGGCAGAACAGGCTCTGTCATTAGTGCGCGAAACCGGGCATCCGTTCATCAAAATCTCGCTGGATACGTTCCACAATAACATCGAAGAGAAAAGCATTCCGGCTGCGATTCGTGCCATTGGCCGCGAGTTGCTGTGCCACGTGCAGGGCAACGAAAGCGACCGGGGAACGCCCGGCACCGGCAACGTCGACTGGACCGGCATCAAAGACGCCCTAACCGAAATCGGTTACGACGGAGCAGTGGTCATCGAGACATTCGGCGCACCGTCCGAAGAATTAGCCAAAGCCGCGTCTATCTGGCGACCTTTAGCCAACAGCCCCGACGAATTAGCCAGCGAGGGCCTGGCTTTCTACAAAACGTTGTTTCGTTAACAGCAGGCTACCAACTGACAATCAAGCAATTTCGTAATTATTTGCCCGTAAACTTAGCCAATACATTAATTGGCTAAGATGCATGATTGAGGGCTTAATGGGTTGAAAACTTTCCGTAATTAACTTAATCGCTGGGTTGACCGTATGCTATTGAAGTGCTCAATGACCTGATTCAAATTCAGCAGATCATATTCTGACAGCGAGATACTCTTTTGGGCGCTACGCAGGAGCCGTACCAACTCGTCAGCTTCGTCAGGAGCAACGCCACTTTTCCGGGCCAGCGTTTGGGCAAACTCCCGGTCTAAATTGTTTGTGTTCAGGCCATACTGTTCGCGGAGATAAGCTAAGAAATACTGAATTTTCTTGCGGGCGAGGTTATCGTGGTCACCCCGTTGAAAATAGAGCCGCCCAACGGTTTTGACAAAGTCGACCGACGTGTTGCGGGGCGTTTCAACCACCGGAATAACGCGCTGCGTCCGTTTTCCAGCGAAGACCGCGTAGAAAATCAATCCAAAGACAATGATGTAGTACGCCCAGTTGAGCGCGGGCTGACTCCAGACGTACCGAAAAATGGACTGTTGTTCCTTGTCGAAACGCCCCTGTTTCTGGTACTCGTCCCAGTAAGTTGGCAGGGCGGGCAGGTAAGCCAGCGCTTTGCTGGCGTAGTCTGATGTTTTCGGGTCCAGCACGTAATAATTCGTGAACGCTAAGGGCAGGTTGTGCACCAGAAACTGACCACGACCGTACCGTACTTTAATGAAAACCGGCTCATTGCGGGCGTTACGACCGAGCACCGTTGTATTCTGCGCCTTCGTAATGGTCAAAAAATTCCGGCCGTCATCGTGGAAGAAATTGTAACCGCCCAGCCTCCGAAGTTGCCCGTTCACGAAATTTTGCCGCAGGGTCGAGTCGGCTTTGGTTGGATCTTTCACCCTGGCGCTAAACCCAAGCAGGGCACCCAGCGTATCGGGCAGGTCATAGGCCGAAATCAGCACGTTGTTACCCCGCCGGACGTATCCGAACAGTTGCTTCATGTCGTTATCATCAGCCTTAAACTCCTGACAAACAAACACGAAATTGCTGCGACCGGGCCGTTTGCCTTCGGTCAGGAAATTATATACTGGCAGGCGCACCACGCTGATGGTTGGCTGTTGCATAATCCCCGGCAGCAGTTCGTAGAGTGCCTGCGTCCCGAAAGGAATTTTATCATCGTTCTGGTAGGTTGGCGTCCGGTCAAGCGGCTTGGGACGGTAGTACTCGAAGAGCACGTAGGCCGTTACGGTTGCCAGCAGAATGAGCAGGTATTTATTGGGCTTCATGCGAATCGTTTACATGCGACTTTTACCGTCCGAAAGCTGGATTATGACCCAGCGCATATTCCATCGATTCGTACTCCGCCAAGCACTCTTTATACGTGTTTTCATCGATTGGAAAACTCCCGTACCAGATCTGCTCAAATCGCTTAGTCAAATTCATAAACTCTGTCTCCAACGATCTTCCTTTTAACTCATTGACATATTGCCAGTTCGTTTTATTGACTTGCCAGCGTATAATATTCAAGTCGGCAAGCGCTTTTAACGTTTTTAGATAGTGCAGCCGCACGGCCAGCCGGTAGTTGCGCTGGTTAACGGCCTCGTCGGTGGCGGTGGCGAAGTCAATGGCGTGGATGTCCTCTGTCAGATTCTCATAATCCAATCGACCCGACTGCGCCCGTTTGGGAAACAGAAAACCCAGTACTTCGGCTTTCATGAGCAAGTAAATAACCACCCCCGCAATGGCCATCAGGATAACGTATTGCCAGACGTTCTGGTAGGCTTTACTACTCAGAAACTCACCGATTTGTTGCCACAGCCACATCCAGAACCGGGCCAGCGGGTTTTCGGGCGGGGGCGCGTCGCGGCCATAGCGGTAGTCGCGGTCGGTTTGCAGTTCGCGCAGCCGGGCCGGGGCCGGATACCGAACGCGAACGGGCGAGCGGTCGTCCGGCGCAACAACGGTTCCCGAAGCTACTTTAGATTGTGCCGAAGTCGTGAAGGGTACACCAACCAGAAAAATCAGTATACCAAACGTTAGCAACGGCACCAGTGCCAGCCTCTTAATGGTCACGTTCATGCCCTGTTCGGGGTTGCGTGGGTGTGCCAATGCTGTCGACGGCCGAAATCAGGCCCCGGCCTTCCTGCCGCTCTACTAAGTTCGTATACTGAAAGCCAATGGCTAAATACAAGACGGCGTTGAGCAATGTTCGACCAACGAGGGCAATGACGTTGCCCAGTACCAACCAGACCGTCGACACGTCGGGCAGTAGTTTAGCGCCAATAAAAAAACCAATTACAGCGGTGGGAATGGCAAAAATCAGCCCGACAATGGCGACAATGATTACCATGACGACAATTAACCCAAAGGTAGACCACCACTTATCGCGGATCAGCTTAAAACAGCGCTCCCAGGCCCTGCCAAAGTCAGCGCCTTCAAACGACGTAACGGCCATTGCCAGTGAGAGCACGACGGCGACGTAGATGCCAGGAATGACAAAAAACAACATCGCTACACCCGTGATGATTGATCCAAGCAGCGAAATAATGATGCCCCGCCCGATAACGGGCTGCACCTCCGCCCACACGTCGGCAACGGCGATGGCCTGGCCGTTCGTACGGTTGTACACCTTCATGTGCGCGTAGGTAGTTAAAATGACGGCTACATTGGCCAATAAACCAAACAGCATGGCCAGCCAGAATGTCGGCGACGAGAATTGACTTAGGATTTGCAGGGCGGCCATTGGATTGTCGGGCTGCGCTCTGGCGGCATCGGTAGACAGGCGTAAGAAATTAGACTGCATGATCCCCGAAGCGATACCAGCAACTACGGCCACCGGCCCAACGATGTAAAGCAACGCCATGCCCAGACTACGAAAATTCTGGCTGGCATACTGAAACGTAGCGTTGATTTTATTGCCGAAATCACGCTGTTGAAAAAGTTGAATCATGGCTTGGTCGTGCGGTTTAAGGTGATTGGATACAGGACAAAATACCAGATGATGAAAGCCGCGGAGATGCCGATAATACTACCACTCACGAGGGGTGGGAGCGTCAGTCGCGTAACGAAACTCTCCAGAAAACCGGCCACGACAAACACTGGAACCAAACCTACGGCAATTTTTAGCCCTTGTTTAATGCCCCGCTTGAAGGACTCAAGCCGCGAAAACGTACCGGGAAAGAGCAGGCTATTGCCAACCGTCAGGCCCGCGCAGCCTGCAATGACGATGGCCGAGATTTCGAGCGTACCGTGAATCCATATTTTCAGTACCGAGTCGAGCAACAGACCGCGTTCGTAAAAGAAGTACTGAAACGACCCCAGCATCACCCCGTTATAGAACAGCATGGCCACCGTGCCGAAGGAAGCAAACAGTCCGAAGATAAACGTCCGAAACGCGACGTAGATGTTATTGAACGTGATTTGCACGAACATCGTGGCCTGATCGCTGCTGTTGTACACACCGAGCGGGTCCCCTTTTTTAATGTTTTCGAGCGTCATGTTTACGTACTGATCGCCCAAAATCAGCCGCACGAACGTATTGTCATGAGCCGCCGACACCCAGCCCAGCACACAGGCAACCAGAAAAATTCCGGCCGACACCGCCAGCAACCGGTGCGACTGCCGGAACAACAGCGGCAACTCATACTGCCAGAACGTGACGAACCGGCTGCGGTCGTCGCGCCGGTTTTGCATCAGTCCCCGGTGCATCTGCGCGGCCAGCCCGTTGAGGTAGCGCGTCACATTTGCGTCGGGGTAAAACGTACGGGCATACGACAGGTCGTCGGTCAGTTCCACGAAGCGCTCCGTTAGTTCGTCGGGGTCCCGCGACGGATTCTGCTCGATGGCCCGCCACTTGTCGGTGTTGCGTTTGATAAAAGCAGATTCGCGCATCGGGTTGATTGCTTAGGCAAGCGGGTGATAAATTGCGGAATATTGGGGGCTTTACCAAGTCGATGACCCTATTTTTGACTCCGTGGGCGAAACAAGCCAACTGAATCGTTCAATTACCCGTTTACTGGTCATGTCTGTTGCCATCCGTACCTCCCAGAATGTCCTTTTAGAATACGAACCCGCCAGCATTGGCGACCGGATTCTGGCCACCCTGATCGACTACGTCGTGTTTCTGGGCTGGTTTCTGTTGACCCTGGCCGTACCAGCAGCAATGCAGATTCCAACCGGCAGGTACTACGTTGTTCTGGTTGTGCTCTTACCCGTTGCGCTCTATGACCTGATCTGCGAATGGCTACTGGATGGCCGGAGCCTTGGTAAATTAGCGGTGGAAACCCGCGTTGTCATGCTCGACGGGTCACCACCGGGGCTGGGCGCCTACTTAATTCGGTGGCTGCTCCGCATTGTCGAATCCGTCGCTTTTTTTGGTGGAGTCGTACCCGTCATTACCGTTGCCGCCAACGGCCGGGGCCAACGATTGGGTGATATTGCCGCCGGAACAAGCGTTGTTAAGGCAAAGCCCGCCGTTGCACTCAGCGATGTACTGGCACGACCCTTGCCCGCCACCTACCGCGTTCAGTTCCCCGACGTGCATCTCCTGTCAGACCGTGACATACGGGTCGTGCGCGACGTGCTCCAGCGGGGCGATTCGTACGTGCTGACCCGCACGGCCGATAAGATTAAGGAGGTGACTGGAATCCAGAGCGATCTGGAAGACGGCCCGTTCTTAGAAGCGGTTCTTGACGATTATCAGTTTATAACGACGCAGTAGCCGTCAGGCCAATGCATCACCACGCTACCCGTATCGTATGCTCGACTCCATAAAATCCCTCGCCCGGCAGTACGCCGATGACATCGTTCGGACCCGCCGACACCTGCACGCGCACCCGGAGCTATCCTTCCACGAACGCAACACGGCCCGCTTCGTCGCCGACGAGTTAAAAGCTATTGGCATTCAACCGCAGGAAGGCATAGCCGACACGGGATTGGTCGCCCTCATTGAAGGCAGAAAAAAGGGTGGACCAGCCGACAACCGGGTAGTGGCGCTCCGGGCCGACATGGACGCGCTCCCCATTCACGAAGCCAACGACGTACCTTACAAATCAACTACCGAAGGAATTATGCACGCCTGCGGGCACGATGCCCACACCGCCAGCCTGCTGGGGGTAGCTCGTATCCTGCATGTGCTGCGCGATGAATTTGGTGGTACGGTCAAATTAGTTTTCCAACCCGGCGAAGAGAAAGCGCCCGGCGGGGCTTCGCTGATGATTGAAGAAGGCGTTTTGACCAACCCCGCGCCGGTCAGCATGATTGGGCAGCACGTAGCGCCCAACATTCCGGTGGGCAAAATTGGCTTTCGCGAGGGTATGTACATGGCCAGCACCGACGAACTCTACCTGACCGTGCGCGGGAAAGGCGGTCACGCAGCCATGCCCGATGGTCTGGTCGATCCGGTGTTGATTGCGTCGCACATCATCGTGGCATTGCAGCAGATCATCAGCCGAAATTGTCCCCCGGCCAGTCCGAGTGTATTATCGTTTGGCCGGTTCATTGCCGATGGCGTTACGAACGTGATTCCTAACGAGGTGACCATTCAGGGTACGTTCCGGTGCATGAATGAGGAGTGGCGGGCGGAAGGAAAACGGCGCATGGTGAAGTTAGCCGAAGGCATCGCCGAGGCCATGGGCGGCACCTGTGAGTTCACCATCGTAAATGGGTACCCGTTCCTGAAAAACCATCCCGAACTGACCCGGCGAATGCGGACGCAGGCCGTCGAATACATGGGAGCCGACAACGTGATTGACCTGGACTTGTGGATGGCAGGCGAAGATTTTGCGTTCTACTCGCAGGTTGTCGACTCATGTTTCTACCGGCTTGGCACCCGCAACGAAGCACGGGGTATTATATCGGGCGTCCATACGCCAACGTTTGATATTGACGAGGCCGCACTCGAAACCGGTGCCGGGCTGATGAGCTGGTTAGCCGTTCGCGAACTGGCGGCTCAGTAACGGATGTTGGCATCCACAGAAATTGTAGCTGAAGCGTTCATAATTAGCTATTCATGCACCGTAAACAATGAAAAGCAGCGGTTTTCTATTGAGTTTAGTTCTGGCAATAGCTGGTTTCGTTGTCGGCTGCAAAGACGCGAATCAGGCGTTCTCGCCCGGCGCAAGTGATCCGCGCATTGTGGGCAACTGGCGGCTTTACGAACGACGCTTCCCAAAAGATTCTACGTATTCCGTCAGGCAGGATACTACTATTATTATCCGGGATACGTCGTATTACGTAACGAAGCGGTACCCAGCCACCCCGCTCCAAACGCTTACCTTTGGCAGCGACGGTAACCTGTCGGCTAATGGCAGCGAAATGACGTATTACTATCCCGTCCGATACTTCCGCGTCGATTCGACGTTTAGCGACAGTTTAGGCGTCAATCTCAATCTGTACATTACGACCAATCGCGCCAACGTCCCATTCCAGCAAAAAATAAAGTTTTCGCAAGACACGCTGGTGCTCAGCCAGCGTTGCGAAAAACCCTGCTACCTGAAATTTCTGCGGGCGCGGTAAGTGCTAAAGCTTTGTATTAGAGACGGAGGTCACGAAATCTTTATCAACGCCACAATCCGGGCCAGTCCGTCGGCGTCCACCTCGCTGAAATCGTTCAGCGCGTCGCTGTCCACGTCCAGCACCATTGTCACCCGGCCCGCTTGATCAAACACGGGCACCACAATCTCCGACTTTGACGCCGAACTACAGGCAATATGACCCGGAAACTGTTCAACATCCGGCACCAGAATGGTTTCCTGACGCGTGTAGGCGGCTCCGCAAACCCCCATGTCGAACGCGATGCGGGTGCAGGCAACCGGCCCCTGAAACGGTCCCAGTACCAACTGATCCTCTTTTTTCAGGTAAAAGCCGACCCAGAAAAAACCAAACGCTTCTTTTAGTGCGGCCGTGATGTTGGCGAGGTTGGCAATCAAATCTGGTTCACCATGAATAAGAGCGGCAATCTGCGGAACCAAACTGTCGTAGGTTTCCTGCCGGGTGGCGTGTTGAGGAATGATAAGCGTTTCAGCCATGTTAGTTGCGCGTAAAAAACTGAATCAGTACGATGCTCACTGTCGTCAGCAGCGTGCTGGCCCCCACCCGGATCAACGTGGGAATGAGAAGGGCCAGGCTGTTAGCTTCGATAAAAAACAGGGCCGTGTGATGAATCAGGGCCAGTACGAGCACATACCGAAAGAACGTTCCCACGCCCAGCTCCTGCAACGAGAACTCAATTCGTGACTCTAAACCCGGTACGTCGATCTGCGCCCGCACAATGAGCGGCCGGCAGTAGGCCATCAGCACCGTAGCGGCTGCGTGCATGCCCAGCGTATTATAAAATGTATCGACAATAATGCCCGTAGCAAAGGCAATGAGTAACAGCCACGTCAGGCTGGTTTCGTTCGGCAGCAACAGGACGCAGGCGATGTAAATAAAGCAAAACGCGTGATCGAACAGGACAACATTACGGGCAAGCAGGATTTGCAGGGCCAGATACAGCACGAAAAGCAGAATTGTCGACAGGATTTCGCGCAGCGTCATTTTTCTAATTCAACTTGTTTTTCCAACTGCTCTTGCTCTCCCTGCAGGCGATTTTCGACCACGTATACGAAGGATAGATTACTAAAATTAGTGGCTAAATTGAGCGTAATATCGTGAAAGGCGCCATTGGGCTGCACCCCAACGGTTCGGACGCGCCCAACCAGAATACCCGGCGGAAACGTAGAGTTTAAATCTGAGGTTACCACTGAGTCTCCTTTACTGACCGTCTTTGTAAGCGAAATATCATTCAGCTTAATCAGGTGCGGGTCTACGCCGTCCCACTTTGCCGTTCCTTTTTCCTCGGCCTTCGTCAACGCCGATGATACTAAAAAGCCAGAATGAAGTATGGAGGTAACGACCGAGAAATGCCGGTTAGAGACCCTCACCTTACCCACGACTCCAGTCGGCGAAATAACCCCCATTCCTGCCCGAATACCATCGTCCGTGCCTTTATCAATGGTGATGTAGTTATTGGCAAACTGAGTGGTGTTATTGACCACCTTAGCCACCTTGAACGTAAATCGGTCGGCAAAGGCCGAATCCGCTTTGTATTCGTCAGGAGCCAGGGGTTTGCTCTGAAGCAGCCGGGTCAGTTGCGCATTGAGCCGCTGGTTTTCCAAAGCCAGATCGGCGTTCACCTCGCGCAGGCGGGCGTATTCATTGGCCGCGTTCGACCAGGTCAGCACCTTGGCCGCGTAGCGGTTTGAGGTGTTGAAGTAGGTCGCACTCCAGTAGTTGCTGGTATTGATAATGAAGTAGAAACTGAGCACTTCCAGCAATACGAACAGAATGAAGTTACGGCTCCGGACAAAAAAGTCGACTAACTCTCCCATGTCGTCAGAAAGTAACCCGGGTGTGGCCGCTGGTATGCCAGTTCAGTCGGGCTATACAAGCTGCCCTAACTAATCAGTACCGAGCGGTACATATCCAGATTCTTAATAACCTCACCGGTGCCTTTAACAACGGCCTTGAGTGGATCATCGGCCACGTGAATTGGCAGCTTGGTTTTGGCACCCAGTCGTTTGTCGAGACCGTGCAACAGTGCTCCGCCACCCGTCAGGTGAATACCATTGGTGTAAATGTCGGCCGACAACTCCGGGGGCGATATTTCGAGGGCTTTCATGGTAGCCTCTTCGATTTTGGAGATCGACTTATCGAGCGCGTAGGCGATTTCGCTGTAGGTCACTTTGATTTCTTTGGGAATACCCGTCATCAAGTCGCGGCCCCGGATTTCGTAGTCGGCGGGCGGGTTGTCCAGTTCAGGCAGGGCTGATCCTACTTCCATTTTAATCTGCTCGGCCGAGCGCTCCCCAATCAGCAGGTTGTGCTCCCGGCGCATGTAATCGACAATGTCGCGGGTGAATACGTCACCGGCAATGCGGATAGACTGCTCACAGACAATACCCGACAGGGCAATAACGGCGATTTCGGTGGTGCCCCCGCCAATGTCGACGATCATCGTGCCGTTGGGCTGCGTAATATCAATACCAATACCGATGGCGGCTGCAATCGGCTCGTGAACCATGTATACCTCTTTAGCGCCAGCGTGTTCAGCCGAGTCTTTAACGGCCCGCTTTTCCACTTCCGTAATGCCCGATGGAATGCAGATAACCATCCGGTGCGAGGGCGAAAAGAGCTTGCTGCCGGTGTCAATCATCTTTATCATGCCCCGAATCATTAGTTCGGCGGCCGTGAAGTCGGCAATCACACCATCTTTGAGCGGACGAATGGTTTTGATGTTTTCATTGGTCTTTTCGTGCATTTGCATGGCCTTGTGACCAATGGCCAGCACTTTGCCGGTGACCTTATCCATAGCAATGATCGAAGGCTCATCTACCACAATCCGATCCTTGTGTATGATCAAGGTATTCGCCGTGCCTAAATCAATTGCAATGTCACTGGTTAAAAAATTGAAAAGTCCCATTTCAGGTTGGCATCGGATGCCGTGTTACGAAGAAAGTTTTTTGACAGGTTTGCAAAAATATGGATTATTCAAGAGAAACAACCGCTCGCCCTCGAATAGCGTAGTCTATTTTTAAGATGACCGTCAGGAGTAATCTATTACTTTTGCACTATTATGGGCGTTCGATCAGCGTTGAGTAAGCCACTGGCGAAGTGGGTTGTGGAGCGGCAGCAGACGTGGATGTACCAGCCTGCTGAGACGCAACAACGCTGGTTTCGGCAGTTGATGGCGGGCGGAAAAGATACGGCTTTTGGGCGCGATCACCGCTTAAACAACGTGCAGACCATCGCCGAATTTCGGCAGGCGGTGCCCATTCGGGACTATGAGGGATTGAAGCCCTATGTAGAGCGAATCCTGACGGGCGAGTCGGACGTGCTCTGGGCAGGCAAGCCGCTGTACTTCGCCAAAACGTCGGGCACTACGTCGGGCACCAAGTACATTCCCATCACCCGCGACTCGATTCCCAACCACATCGACTCGGCCCGCGATGCCCTGCTCAACTACATCAACGAAACCGGGAACAGTGCATTCGTAGACAAAAAACTCATCTTTCTGTCCGGCAGTCCCGAGCTGGACCAGAAATCAGGCATCAACATTGGGCGTTTGTCGGGTATTGCCAATCACCACGTACCGGCCTACCTGCGCACGAACCAACTACCCAGCTACGAAACTAATACCATTGACGACTGGGAGACGAAGCTGGAACGCATTATCGACGAAACCATCGACCAACCGATGTCGCTCATTTCGGGCATTCCGCCCTGGGTACAAATGTACTTCGACCGGATTCAGGAACGCACCGGAAAACAGATCAAGGATGTCTTTCCCGATTTCTCCGTGTTCGTCTACGGGGGCGTCAACTTTGAGCCCTACCGCGCCAAACTGTTCGAGAGCATCGGTAAACGCATAGACTCCATCGAAACGTACCCGGCTTCCGAAGGCTTCATCGCTTTTCAGGACAAGCAGACCGAAGAGGGCCTGTTACTGTTGCTCAACAGCGGCATCTTCTACGAGTTTATTGCCGCCGATGAGTATTTCACCGAAAACCCGCGCCGACTGACGATTGACGAAGTGGAATTAGGGAAAAACTACGCGGTCATTATCAACAACAACGCCGGGCTGTGGGGCTACTCCCTCGGCGACACGGTCAGGTTTGTGTCGCGGGGACCATACCGGCTGCTCGTCACGGGCCGGATCAAGCATTTTATTTCCGCTTTTGGTGAGCACGTTATCGGTGAAGAAGTGGAAAAAGCCCTGCAATACGCCATGCAGCAACAGCCCGAAACCGAGGTAGTCGAGCTTACGGTGGCACCGATGGTCAGCCCGGCCGAAGGGCTACCGTATCACGAGTGGCTGGTTGAATTTGCCACGCCCCCGCACGACCCCGTCACCTTCGCCCGCGACGTGGATAAACGTTTGACCGAACTGAACGTTTATTACGACGACCTCATCACGGGAGCCATTCTGCAACCACTAAAGTTGACGAGCCTGCCGCGCGGAGCGTTTCAGCACTACATGAAAAGCCAGGGCAAGCTGGGCGGACAGAATAAAGTACCGCGCTTAGCCAACGACCGAACGCTTGCCGATGGATTATTGATGAGTATATAAGCGGATTGACGGATGGAAACACGTGAGATCAATCAGGGATTTATTCTGGAAACACTCCGCGCCAACCGGGAGCGTTTACGGACGGAGTTTGGCCTTGAACGTATCGGGTTATACGGCAGTTTCGCCCGGAACGAGCAACCGGGGAAAAGTGACGTTGACTTGGTTTATGATCTGGCAGCAGGCCGAACCTTACCCTGGGTGGATAAAGAACGACTATACCGAGTTCTTCGCCGACGATTACATAAAAAAGTAGACTTGGTAGATAGCCGATATATGAATCCTTTCGTGGCGTACAAAATGGCAAAGGACATCATCTATGTATAGCGATGGTAATTTAGTGTATGTATGTATCATGCTTGAGTCCATCGAAAAGATTAATATCTACGCGGGTGGTTATACTGAGGCTAATTCATTAGCATGGAACAACGACCAAAGAGATTTTAATGCGATATGGGCACTTCTGCTGGTTGTTGGCGAAGAATCTAAGAAACTGGATAACGATTTCAAAAAGGAGTTTCAGAACATTCCTTGGCCAACTATAGCGGGTATGCGAAATCACTTGGCGCACGATTATCGAGGTATCGACCATAATCGGGTCTGGGAAATAGTTAAATCCAGTTTGCCGAAATCGAAGAATATTCTGGTCGACATGATCGACAAAATCGCCTATGTCAAAGAAATGCTGAAAGAAGCACTCGACTCTCCCTATTACAGACCCATTCAGTATCTCCGTGATAAGTTGAATGACTGATCTGAAACAATATCCTATTGCCGATGGCGCGACTCCTCCCCGCCGACTGTTGCTCTTCGACCTCAATCCGACTGGTCACCATGCGGGCTACCTGCACCACCTAATCCGGTATTGGCACGAGTGGAACATGGCCGGGGAATTAATTGTGGTAGTATCGCCCGCGTTCCTGACCATGCACTCCAGCATCGTGGCTCAAGCTCAGACGGCGCCAACGGTACACTTGGTTGCCATCAGCGACACTGAAGAGGTCCATCGCCAAAGCCGGGACCGACAGATAGTTCAAATGCAATACGAGTGGAAATTGGTTGTGCGCTACGCCCGGCAGTGGCAGGCGAGCCAGGTACTGCTCATGTATTTCGACACGTTTCAGTTGGCACTTAGCTTAGCCCGGCGTGTGCCCTGCCCAGTAGCTGGTATTTTTTTTCGGCCGGTTTTCCACTACGAAGCGTGGGGTCACCGGCTCGCCAGTAATCGGGAAAAATTACAGGAATGGCGGAAACGCCAGCTTATCCGGTGGGTCGTACGTCGGCGGTCATTACAAACGTTGTTCTGCTTGGATCCCTTCGTTGTGCCAACGCTTAATCAGTGGGCGGGGCGCAACATGGCAGCCTACCTGCCCGATCCGGTTGAGGTTTACCCCACACCGGTGGCCGACGTAGCCGCCCTGCGGCAACAGCTTGCTATCGAACCAACGCGCCGGGTTATGCTCGTGTTTGGGCAGTTGGATGAGCGAAAAGGGTTGTTCACGCTCATTGAAGCTCTTAAACGGCTGACACCCGATCAGCAGGCCAACTGGTGCCTGTTGCTGGCTGGACCGGTAGACGGCGGCATTGCCCAGGCTTTGGACGTTGGGATCACTGTCCTGAAAGCAGAAACCGATGTACAGGTAGTTCGGCATCATTCATTCGTACCTGAGCCAGAGATTCAATTGTACTTCAGCCTGTCAGACCTGATCGTTACCCTCTACCAGCGGCACATCGGCATGAGCGCAGTGCTGGTACGGGCCGCTGCCGCCGGGCGACCCGTACTGTCATCCGACTACGGCCTCATGGGTCAGTTGGTGAAAACGAAAGGACTTGGTCAGGCGGTAGACGCCGAAAATTCGGTGGCCGTCGCTGATGCGCTGGCTACATTCGGTCAAGAGACATGGGTAACTGATTTGGGCGCTATGCAGTCGTTTGCTAAGCAAAACCGGGCCAGCGAGTACGCTAAAGTTATTTTTGATACGTTAGGCTGGCAAATGGGCCGCTAATTATATGCAACAACGAAGACTCGCTATCCTCGGCTCCACCGGCTCCATTGGAACGCAGGCCGTAGAGGTAGTCAAGGCCTATCCCGACCAGTTTCAGGTTGAGGTGCTGACGACCAATAACAATGCCGATCTGCTCATTGAACAGGCCGTTGCGCTGAAACCGAACGTCGTAGTCATATGCAACGAAGACCGCTACGAGCCCGTGTTCGCGGCACTCGATCCGCTGGGCATTAAAGTGTATGCCGGGGCTGCGGCCATTGCGTCGGTGGTGCAGATGGACACCGTCGATATGGTGCTGACGGCGATGGTTGGTTATGCCGGTTTGCTGCCGACGATTAAGGCTATTGAAGCGGGCAAGGCCATTGCGCTGGCCAACAAGGAAACGCTGGTCGTAGCGGGCGAACTCATTACGCGGTTGGCCGCCCAGAAAGGCGTCAACATCTATCCGGTCGACTCAGAACACTCGGCCATTTTTCAGTGTCTGGTAGGCGAGTTTCATAATCCAATTGAAAAAATCATTCTGACGGCATCAGGTGGGCCATTCCGGGGTAAATCGCGGGCGTTTCTGTCGACGGTGACGAAGGCGCAGGCCCTGAGGCACCCGAACTGGACGATGGGCGCTAAAATTACCATCGACTCAGCAACCCTGATGAACAAAGGGCTGGAGGTGATCGAAGCCAAATGGCTTTTCAACCTGACGCCTGCCCAAATTGATGTCATAGTGCATCCACAAAGCATCGTTCACTCACTTGTGCAGTTCGAAGACGGTAGCCTCAAGGCGCAGATGGGGTTGCCCGACATGCGGTTACCAATTCAGTTCGCACTCGGCTACCCTAACCGGCTGAAGTCCGATTTTCCGCGTTTCAACTTTATGGACTACCCATCGTTGACCTTCGAGCAGCCCGACCGGGAAACGTTTCGGAATCTGCAACTCGCCTTCGATGCGCTCGACCGGGGCGGCAATGCCCCCTGCATCATCAACGCAGCCAACGAAATTGCGGTCGATGCCTTCCTGCACGATCAGATTGGCTTTCTGGAGATCTCCGAAATCATTGAACACTGTCTGACAAAGGCGACCTTTGTCCGGGCACCAGCCTACGACGATTACGTGCTGACCGACGAAGAATCCCGCCGACTGGCAACGGAGCGAATCAAAAGTTTAGTTTAAGTGTTTTGCCATAAACCGGTATCGCGTTGGCTGTCTTCCCGTTTCTTTACTGACTCGTTTAAACGGATATGGATTACTGGGTTTATTTTATCATTGGGATCGTGTTGGGCGTTGTTTTATTGAAAGCGCTGAAGCGTCGGTCCTGATGGCTTTTCTTAGTATCGATTTAATACCATTCTGAATACTTGAATACATGGAAGTTTTAATCATGGCCGGACAGCTCATTCTGGGCCTGTCTATCTTAGTTGGTTTACACGAGTTGGGGCACCTGCTGGCCGCCAAAGCCTTCGGAATGCGCGTGGAGCAATATTTTATCGGCTTCCCGCCCAAAGTATTCAGCCTCAAACGGGGTGGAACCGAATACGGTATTGGGGCCATTCCACTCGGTGGGTTTGTCAAGATTTCGGGAATGATTGACGAGTCGCTCGATACGGCCCAGATGAAGGCCGAGCCGCAGCCCTGGGAGTTCCGGTCTAAACCCGCCTGGCAGCGGCTCATTGTCATGCTTGGCGGTATTATCGTCAACGTGATTGTGGGTATTCTGATTTTTGTGGTGCTGGCTTACAAAAACGGTAATACGTATTTAGCGGCCAAAGATGCCAAATACGGCATTGTAGCCTACGACCTGGCCAAAGGCATCGGCCTGCAAACGGGCGACAAGATCATCAAAGTCAATGGTCAAACAATCAATGATTTTAACGAGGTGCGTAGTTCAGATGTGTTCCTGGGTGAAAATAGCACCTACACCGTTGAGCGTAATGGGCAATTCATTGACATTGACGTCCCCAACGACTTCATCGACAAACTCGCTGACAAGAAAAACGCCGGGGAGTTTATCGAACCCATCCGGCCCTTCAAAGTGGCAGGACTGGCAGCGGGCCAACCGGCCGAAAAGGCAGGCCTGAAAGCGGGTGATGTGATCACGAGTGTCAACGGCAAACCCACTCGATTCTACCACGAATTTGTCGAGGTTGTTAAGCCGCTTAAAGAGAAGCCAGTAACGTTGGGAGTTAACCGTAATGGCCAACCCCTTACACTCAGCATGACAACCAACGATGATGGCACCATTGGCTTCTTCGCCGAATTTCTGTTACCCGTCACCCAGCAGGATTACACATTTGGGGAAGCTTTGTCGGTAGGCACAGCGAAGGCATTCGGGGTTGTGTACGATAACATCAAAGGGTTTGGCAAGATATTCCGGGGCGACGTATCCGCATCCAAAGCCCTGAGCGGCCCCATTGGCATTGCTCAGAACCTGTTTGGGGGCGTGTGGGTCTGGGACCGCTTCTGGACCGTTACGGGCCTGTTGTCGATGGCACTCGCCTTCATGAATGCCCTGCCTATTCCGGCACTCGACGGTGGCCATGCCACAATTCTGGGCTACGAAATCATTTCCGGCCGCAAACCCTCCGACCGTTTTCTGGAAGGGGCGCAACGCGTGGGTATGGTTATTCTGCTTAGCTTGATGGCGTTTGCCATTTTCAACGACGTATTTAAAGCCATGTTTTAATAATGGTTAAGCGCATTTGCCTTGGCTTACTATTGCTGAGCCTGACGGCCAGCCGCCCGGCGCACGATTTTCACGCCAGCGTAACCCAGATCGCGGGAGGCAAACGCCACTATTCGCCTGGAGAAAGACCGCAAAAGCGATGCCTAACTCATCCTGCAATACCTTCATTTGCTGACGCAGGTAATAATCGCGTTGCTGCTGGTCGAGATCCGACGACGCCTTGGACTGAATCTCGCGCTTTAACTCCAGCAACTGCACCTCGCGAAGCATGTATTCGAGCAACACGTTGGCTTGCTGATTGCCTTCGAGCGTTTCCAGCAACCGCTGCTTGTCGGCTACGTCGGCGTTGATGTTCGACGACAGAAAATGCAGCAAAAACGTCGGGCTTTCAATGTTGTCCAGCGCAATACGGGCTTCCTGCGGTATTTCGGGGTTGAGACGGAGAATCCTGTAGGCCGCATCCTTCAGCGACTGCAGCAGCGCTTTACCTTCTTTCTTATTCACGTTCGGAAATACGTCGTCAATCTGGCGTACCTGCGCCGTCATGTACGGGTCTTCCTGGGTAATCTGCTGAATCTCGAAGCGTTTCTTACCCTGAATGATGATGGTGATGTTCCCATCGGGCAGGGTAATCATTTTTATAATGTAAGCCACCGTACCAAACCGGTACAGATCGTCGGCGGTTGGCTCGTCTTTCTGCTGATTTAGCTGGGCCGTTACCCCAATGATGCGATTTCCTTTGTACGCTTTCTTAACCAACCGTATTGATTTTGACCGTCCAACGGTGACGGGAATGACCATTCCCGGGAACAGGACCGTATTGCGGACGGGTAGAATGGGCAAATTCGCGGGTAGTTCGTAATCATCATCGACGCCTTCTGGTGATCCAAGCGGTACAATCTCCAGATTGTCCGAGTCAAAATCGGCCAGCAGTAGTCGGGTCGCTAATTCTTTTTCTGAAATCATAGGTACACTGCCAAACTGACAGCAATCAATACGCATTAGGTGTCTAAGCAAGTGGAAAGGGGAGGAGATAAAGTAGTCGCAAGGGCCGTGCCAGAGGTAACCTGCATGACGGGACAACGGCTTCTTTCAGAATACAACGGTAAAATAACAAAACCCGACGGCTAACTCCTGAACAAATTTATTATTCAGATAGAAACATCCTGAACGGGCTGACTTTTCCTGAAAACGAACGTTTTTTTCTGTCCCTGGTACTGAATATTTACCATATTGACTTGATCGTCAAATGTTTCCATCAGGGCGTTTTGCTTTAACGATCCGCCCCGAAATGGTTCAACGTAAGGCATTTCGAGGTAAACCCAGTTCGCGTCTGCTTCGGTTTCGTAGCCTACATACCTGAATACTTTCGGCTGTTTTTGGGGCGTCTGGTAGGCGAAGTGCGACCGGATGTATTGCTCAATGATCGCGTCGCTTTTGCGGTCTTTCTCCAGGCGAATAGTGGCGTTTGCCTCCCGCGAAAGTGCCTTTTCCAGATCATCGGTAAATAGCCGGATACTGATCTCAAAAACCTTTTCTTTGGGATTAAATTGCATCTG
>QQTW01001125.1_pt1 | contig 18331 bp, 15 predicted proteins | sample 1904831 | NCBI WGS metagenome assembly QQTW01 (sample SAMN09435610, study PRJNA476489) | Subsurface metagenome, whole genome shotgun sequencing project. | reverse complement strand
GCTTTCAACCATTCAGCCTCAAGCTGTGGATTTTGAGCTGGTGGCAATGTTACTGGTGGAATTGGTTCTGCCATTTGTCAGTGGCTAATGGAAGATAGTTTTATTATTCTATATTTCCATGTCAATGGGAAAATTGATCTGTTCTGGTGAATCAAGCTGTTTAAACTTAAATGGCTCGATCGGTGGCTATAACTCAAGTTGATAGGATTCATGCAATTTGATGTGTCTGCAATCGTTCAGGGGTATGCTCAAGGCTACTTCCTCATGGCTGATGAGACAGGCGATCGCTTGGGTTGGTATTCTAGCCGCGATCGCGCTATGATTCCCTTGGATGACAGGTTTCGTTACCCTAAGTCCCTACAGCGAGTTTTAAACTCCGAGCGTTTCACTGTTGCTGTTAACCGTGACTTCAAAGCCACTGTTGCTGGATGTGCGAACCGAGAAACTACTTGGATTTCACCTGAATTACAAGAGATTTACTGGCAACTATACCAATGCGGCTATGCTTATAGTTTTGAAACTTGGCTTGGCGACGAGTTAGCCGGAGGAATTTTAGGCATTGTCATCGGCGGGGCTTTCATTGGCGAATCCATGTTCTATCGCATCAGCGAAGGTTCCAAGGTGGCGATGGTGAAGTTAGTAGAAAGATTACGCGAAAACAAATTTGTTTTCTTTGATGCCCAAATGATGAATTCCCATTTGGAACGCTTTGGTGCTTACACTGTTAACAATAAACAATATCAATCCTTACTGCGTCAAGCATTGCAGCGCCGTTGTTCGCTGGAATAACAGCAACCTTCATCCTCTCCCCTCAGATAAGCTACCTACACGATTGGGAGGCCAGAAACGCATCATCGCTTTACCAATAATGCGATCGCGTTCTACAAAACCCCAGATGTGCCCATCATAGCTACGATTGCGATTATCTCCCAGAACTAGATAAGAGCCGATGGGGACAATTTTTGCACCCCAATTATAATCTGGATGCTCCGCAATATATGTTTCTGATAAAGGGCGATCGTTTATATACACCAGCCCATTTTTAACTTCAACTTTCTCCCCAGGCAATCCAATTACTCGCTTAACGAAAGGAGCGCGAGAATGTTCTTCTGTAACGACGGACTCAGGAGGAGTAAATACTATAATGTCGCCTCTATCTGGGTTGATTAAGTTATAGCTAATTTTATCTACTATTAAGCGGTCATTAATCTGTAGCGTTGGCTTCATCGAGCCAGAGGGAATTAAATAGCATTGTTCCGTAGCTATACGGATGCCAAATCCTATAATTAGAGTAACCCCAACTGCTTTTAAGCTATCAGTCCAGGGACTTTTTGACTTGACAAGTCGAAAGCTTTGTAATGCCATACAATAATTAGTAAAATAATTAACTTTGCTTCTACGTATTTTTATCATATAGAAAAGATAATTACTAGTGTAAATACGTAAACTTCACTTATTAGTAGATAAAGTTTTTAAGAAGTAATGGTAATACTTGATACCAGTTTTATAGCGAAATTTTAGTAGGGGCTTGGCTGTGCGCCCGTACATCGTAAGTTCAATAAATGAAAATAAACTTACAACTGTAATTCAGACTGAATTTGTCAGTGCGGCATTGAAAAGCTACTGATGGAATTAAGCAGTCAGAAACAAAAAACAGTACCAAAATTAAATTAATCGTACTCTGGCTTTGCCTTAGAAGCTAGCAGCATCGATTCGACGCTCGGTGACTAAAGTTAGGCTAGACCATCCGCCCTTGCTGTCATAGCGACGAATCAGCCTTTGGCGCAGATTCGGTTGTAGTAGCCAACCAACTTCGAGAAAAAAAGCTTTACCTGCTATTATCTGCTGCGGACAAGTGGAAGAAGCACAATCAGGTAATAGCATTACTTGATTGACTGGGGAACTTCCATCAAAGTAGAGGATTGAACCCTCAATTCTTGCAGTTGAGCTAATTTGGCGAGTTGAGTCTCCTTCAGGAATGGAGAGATGCTGAGTTATTTGGTTGTTACTGTTCTTAGCTATTTGTAACTTCGTAGAATATTTATCAGGCAATCGCCAGTCTGGATAGATTGTTACTGCTTCTCCCTGCCATTCTCCCACCAGCTCGTCTAGCTTCAGTGGTGGACGTTCTGCTGCTGTTGAACCAGCAAGTTTTTCCCGAATTAATGTGATTCTATCAAGCTGACCGTTTGGATCGAACAGTTGGACAAGGCGCAAGCGGCGATCGCCATCAATCAAACCGAGTTCTGCACCAAACTCTGAAAATGGAGCCAATTGGATAGAACCTTGAGAAAATGCACCATTCTCGAATAACAGGATACCCCGTCCTAGAGAACTATATTCGAGAATTTTTTCATTTTGTGGCTGATTAGCTGGGAAGCGGCGGACAATTTGGCGCATTGTCTGGTTATTGTTCAGCCCTTCAAACGAAACCACCGTAGGAGTATCTTCTATTAGCTTCCCTTGCGGTGAGAATCGAGTAAATGAACCTTGCCATTCGCCTAAATTTTGCAGCAAACATTCCCACTGCGATCGCACCCCCCTTACATCCCCCCTCACCTAAATCCCCCTGCTTAATTTTTTAGTGGTAATTCCACAGTAAAGCAAGTTTGCCCCTTTGAACTGTTAACAAAAATTTTTCCACCTAAACGTATAACTAATTGCTGCACTAAAGCTAAACCCAACCCAGTTCCGCCCTGGTTCCAAACATCATGTGCGCGAATGCGGTAAAACTTGTCAAAAATCCGGCAGATCTCGCTGGCGGGAATCTCAACTCCTGAATTACTGACACTTATCTGTATGGTTTTTGGCGACGTTGTAGGCGTTTGTAGAGACGTTTCATGAGTCTCTGCTTTGATGACAATTTTTCCAGCCGCCGGAGTATATTTACAAGCATTGTGCAGTAATTCTGCCAGCACGCGCCCCAACCAAGCAGATTCACAGATCAATCGCGGTAAACTGGGAGAAATTTCCATCGAGAAGCTTTGCTGATAGTGACGCGATCGCTCTTGAAATGGTGCTGCAATTTGCGGTAGCCACTCTTGCAGGTGAATCGATGTCAGTAAGGAGGGCTGAGAGTTACTTGAAAGATTCTGTAATTCCAACAGATTAGCGATCGGATTTGACACTCGTCCGCATTCGTTGTGCAGTATTTGTAAGTAGCGAGATATCTTTTCAAATTCTTTCCCAGATCCAGACAGACAAGCAGACACTTGCTTTTGATTGAGTACTATACCTAACATCTCAATTGCCATTTTCATATTGGCAAGGGGCGAACGTAATTCATGGGAAACGGTATCTAAAAAATCATCTTTGAGATGATTTTTTGTTTCCAATTCTGGGATTTTTGCTTGTGCTGCTTGATAGAGACGGGCTTGGCGGATAGCGATCGCACACTGATTTGCTACTTGCTGCACCAGTCGGATTTCTAACTCATCAAAGGCAACTTCAGGATGCTTAAACAACCACAGATCGCCAATCGTCCCGCGATCGTCAAAAATTGGACAGGCAAGAATGGTAACAGGAGCTTGCCAGGAAGCTGTTAATTCGCAAAACTGGAAATATTGACCTTGTAAAAGCTGCTGGTAGCCTTCGGGGAAGTCTTGCATTTTTACAACTTCTCCCCAAGCAGAATCTATGCCGACCGTATACTCATAACTAATGGTAGAAGTAGAGAGGAGCGCGTCGTACAAACCCATATTGCAGCCGTATATATTTAGCCCTACGGCTAATTCCCACACCACCGCTTGCAAAATCTGTTTTTCGTCAAGAGTATCGCGGACATCATCAGAGATGCGTTTGAGCATCGCTTCAAAATTGAGAGATTTTTGCAGTTGCGCAGTTTGCTCTTGTACAAGATTTTCCAAGGTAGTATTGCGCTGCACCACCTGGCGATATAATTGCGATAAAATTTCACGCCTATCGGCTAAATTTTCATCCTGCCAGAATTGGTTTTCTATCGCTACAAGTTGCTCTTCTATAGTCTGAAAGCGTGCCTGTAAGGCTTCTGATAATGGCTGCTGCTGTGAATTTGTCAGTAAATTAGTAATCTGCCAAAGCTTCTGTAAGCGTAGTAGCGTATTCTCAGCTTGCTGGTCAATCTGATTCAGGCTTCCACTGTTCATTTGGTTCTCAAAAGCCTTCGATGTGGATTATGAATAACATCCAAAATATAGACTTAGATATTTTTTTTGTCTATGTATTTTTATCTCAATTTAACTATATCTATAAAGCTTAATTCTTAATCCGAGATTAAGTATTAATTTCACCTAAATAGGTGTGTAAATTAATACTTAACTTTTAAGTTATAAAGTAGCGAAGATAACAAGTTAATTAATTTAGTCAATGAATGAGTTTGGAAGATGACAACTTCAAATTTAATAGAATTAATTAAAAAATGATTGTTTCGGTAAATACAATTAGCAAAAATATTTACAAAAAATAATTAAGTCGCGCTTCGGAGTGAAACGGGCGATCGCTTACCCGGTAAGATAGCCCAGCATGAAGCGTTGAAGGATAAATCTTTATTTTAGGTATAACTAGGACAGAACCTGAGCGGGAAGCTAACCTAAATTACCTTTTACTGACTGTTATGAAGTGGCAAGGTGACGGTAAAAGTAGTGCCTAACCCAACTTCACTGGCAACGGCGATCGCACCACCGTGTAAGTCTACACACTGCTTCACAATGGCTAACCCCAGTCCCGTACCGGGGATGTTGCCAACATTTTTTGCTCGATGGAATGATTGAAATAATTGTGCTTGGTCTTCTTTTGGAATCCCAATACCTTCATCCCTAATTTGAAAAATCGCCGCTTCATCCTGACAACTAAGTTCAAAATGAACCCTACTGCCTACAGGTGAATATTTAATCGCATTCGAGAGCAAATTGGTGAATATGTATCGCAACAAACTTTCATCCATCTCAACTGTTGTACATTGTCCGTGAACCACAAACTTAATATTGCAATTGTTACCAGTACTGAGTTTGATTTCCTCTACTAGATTGCGGCACAATGAGGGCAAATTCACGGGTGCTGGGTTGAACTTTTGTTTTCCTGCTTCAGATCTACCAATAATTAGCACATCATCTAGAAGTGTAGTCATCCTGCCAACAGCTGCTTTAATCTGCTGGAAAAAATTGGATTGTTGATCCTGCGACCATTTCTTGCTGTAACGTTCCAGTAGTTGTGCAGAAGTTGAGATGGCGTTGAGTGGGTTACGAAATTCGTGGGACACCATCGAAACAAAGCTAGATTTGAGTTTGTTAAGTTCTTTTTCTTGTTCTAAAGCCTTGCGAATTTCTGCTTCAGCTGATTTGCGCTCTGTAATATCAAGCACAAAGCAGACACAATCAGTTTGGGAGCCATCTAAAAGCATAGTCCCTAACAAAACGTGAATTCGACTGCCATCTTTGCGAATGTATTCTTTCTCAAAGGGTGGACAAACCTTAGTTATCCTCATTTGCTCAATCGCCTGTTCATCCTGGTGGCGATATTCTGGTGGTGTCAATTCGTCCCAACGAATTCCTAAAAGCAGATCTTCCCGCGTGTAGCCTATCGTGTTCAGCAAGGCATCGTTAGCTTCGGTAATTTTGCCATTGGTATCTGCCAACATAATCCCGATCATGTTGAACTCAACTAAGCGCCTAAATCGTGCTTCGCTATCTTGTAGCTCAGCGATCGCTTTTTCTCGTTCCGCCTCGGCTTGCTGGCGTTGAGCGATTTCATTTTGAAGTTGCTCGTTAGCAGATTTGAGTTGCAAAGACATCTGTCGAGATCGCAACAGAATTTCTACCCGCGCCTGTAATTCCAGCTTCTCAATTGGTTTACTAATTAATTCATCAACACTCTGCCACAAGTGCCGAGTAATCAGTTTTACATCAGGCTGAAGAGTAATCAGGAGAAAGGGGAGAAAAACTGGCTGTTCTGCCTTTTTTCTTGCTTGTACCCATTCCCAGAGATGATCCAAAGCCACACCATCGAGGATGCATAGATCGAAAGATTCATCTAGTAAAGGTACAGCATCCCTGGCCTGTACCTGAGCCTCACCCACCGACACCTGATAGTGTATTTCTAGCCACTCCTTTAGCAAGCGGCGGTTTTCTGTTTGCTCCAAAAAGACTAGAATTCGGCTCCTCATGTTGTTCAAAGCTCGCTGCGAATAATCCCCAGCAATTTAATCACCAGTGGCTTAACCAGCATACTCCTAGCTCCGTAAGTTAGGCTTTGTTGTTGAATTGCAATATTGAGTTTATGAAAGCACAAAAAAAGGAATATTTTCAGTCTGCAAGCGAACGCACTTTTCCCAGATCTGGCGATCGCTCACCAGCAATATCCACTAGAGCCTAATTGATTTCTTTTGAGCGCATCAAGGCTGGCTCGAATTCCTCCATGCTACTACCCGCCAGTACTTGATTTCCTTCCCTATCCAAGAATGTCAGTAGTTCCAGGTTTTTGTGGTTGCGGTCTACTATTATAATTAAGAGTCTATCCTTCACACATCCTTACTTTGGTGGCTCCAAGAATTCCGGCGTACCTTTAAGGATACCGCGCACATTAGTGAGTGGCTTGCCTACCTTGATACCGTAGCGAGTGATTTCGTACTCGCGCAGAGTTCTTTCAAAGTCACTCATCCGTTTTTTCAGCACTCCAATTACCTTACGCAGTTCGCCCTGCATCTCCAAATAGCGCAGGAAAACAATATTATCCGCCATGTAACTAATACCTACCTCAGTGGCACGAAAATCGCCTGTTATGGTTTCCACTTCGTTGATCAAAATCACAGCCACACCCATATTTTGTAAATATTTGCATAGAGCATGAATATGGGGAACTAGATCGTCGCCTCTGAGGGAGAGGCGGTAGCCGGATACACTGTCAATCATGACAATACGTGCATTTTTTTGCTCTACTTCATCACGCACTATGTTGGCGAATTCATTGGGCGAGTAGTGCAGCGGTTCCACTTGCACGACACCAAGCGTACCCTGTTTAATCATAGTGTGGACAGGAATGTTGATACTTTGGCAACGTTTTAGGAGAGTTTCCTGCCACTCCTCAAAGGTATAGACCATTGAACGCTCGCCTCTACCCGCTGCTTCTTTCATAAATTGCAGCCCCAAAGTGGTTTTACCGACTCCACTAGGGCCACTGATAATGGTGATAGTTCCGCGCTCAAAGCCCCCGTGCAGTAGTTCGTCTAGTTCCGGTACGCCGGAGGAAATTACCTCTTTTGCAAACTCTTGACTATACGCTTCTGGGATCAAACGGGGGAAAACCTCTATTCCTGTCTGGGTGATTCGCGTTGTGTGTTCGCCACTGCGAAAGTCGGAGCCGCGAAACTTGCTGATGCTGACGGTTCTTTCGATATGAGAAAAGGCAAGGTGAATCACGCCATCGCTCATGAATTGCAAATCGTCGTCTGGTGCTTCGGCGCTAGCTTCAGCACTAAAAAGGACTGTCGCGCCTTGCTCGACCAAATAGCGCAAAAAAGACAGCACTTGCTTGCGAAACTGAAAAGCATCAGTAGATAGGTAGCGCAATTGCGTCATAGCGTCCAGAAAGATCCGCTGTGGCTTGAGTGTCTCTACCCGCTCAATAATTTTTTGCGTCGTCGGTTCTCGTTCCACCTCAGCTGGGCTAAAGATATCGTATGTCTGGACTTGGGTGAAAAATTCCGACGTAGGGCTAAGATCAAGAAAGGCAATATCATCTGGTTCAAAACCAAGGGTTGCAGCATTCTTACGGATTTGCTCTACAGGTTCTCCTAAAGTGATGAACAGTGTTTTTTCACCATTTGCTACGCCAGTGGCTAGAAAGTGCAACCCTAGTGTAGTCTTGCCAGTACCAGGCCCGCCCCGCACTAAATACGCTTTGCTTGGTACTAGACCGCCATGCATAACTTCGTCTAAACCAGGTATACCCGTCGATAGACGGTCTTGAAACATTATATGTTTTCCTTCCTTATCGGACTAAATAAGTTTTAGTACTAAAATTACAAAACTTTTTGTTTAAACTTACCCTAAGATAGATATTATAAGTAAGGTTTTACGCTAGCGCTCGTCTGGGTTATTTATTTAATCTCATCCCTCTCTCGGAGCAAGGGTTGATAAAATTAAAGAAAGAGAAAACAATTTGAAACATAGCACAGCAAGCGAGTGAAAACTGCATGAGTTCCCAGGTTTTAGTTGAAAAGAAAAAGTTAAAAAACCCGCCGTTGGATATTCGTTTTTTGGGCGATCGCGTCCTGCGTCAAGCAGCCAAGCGAGTTGCCAAGGTAGATCCAGAACTTCGACAGTTGGTGCGGGAGATGCTACAAAGTATGTACAGTGCCGATGGTATTGGTTTAGCCGCACCCCAAGTAGCAGTATCCAAACAATTAATCGTAATTGACTGCGAACCGGACAATGCCGCCAATCCACCCATAGTCTTAGTCAACCCAACGATTAAAAGCTTGGGCAAAGACTTATGTATGGCTGAAGAAGGTTGTTTGAGCATCCCCGGCGTATACCTAGACGTGGTGCGTCCTCAATTAGTGGAAGTGTCTTTTAAAGACGAGAATGGCCGTCCGCAATCGTTAAAAGCAACAGGTTTACTCTCTCGTTGCATTCAGCACGAAATCGACCATTTGAATGGAGTATTGTTTGTCGATCGCGTCGAAAATAAGCTGGCTTTGACTCAGGAACTGGCTAAGCATGGCTTCTCAACCCACGCAGTTAAACCCCTCGCCTAGGAGAATCAGAACCCCTGATGATGACACCAATGAGTGGCTTGTTTCTGGGTGGATCGTGCGTAGCCGCGATCGCCGCAGTTGGTTCGGTTTTTGAACTGGCTTATGGCGACCCAAAACTAGGTAGTATAAACACAACGGTAATTTTGGCACTTAGCGTTCCCCTGACAATATTTTTCTTCTTGGCAGCGGTGCGAAATGCTAATAGCCAATAGTCGCTAAAAAGCTGTCAACAATGAGAATATAAGAGTCAGGAGACAGGAGACCGGAGAAAAGGAGCCAGAAGTGTGGTTTTCTGTCTCAGTTTTAGAGCATTGCTTTTCCAGAGGCTGTGAATTCTGACTTCTGCCTCCTGCCTTCTGAATTCTGACGAGAGCGAATTCTGATTTATGACCGGAAAAGACGTTCCTGGGGGATGGCTGCAACTGTTGCCCGTTCGTGGCAGGGGGCAGCAACGTTCTCGTCGCTATTCGCTATCATCCACGCAGGCGATCGCGATCGGGCGTAACCCTGAGTGTGAGATTGTTTTAGATTCGCGGCTCTATAGCAAAGTTTCCCGCCGTCATGCTATTTTACGCCCCCTCACCCAGACAGTCACTAGCGGTCGTCGCTGGCTAGTTTGCGATCTCAATAGCAGCAATGGTACTTTTGTGAATGGGCAACGCTTGCAAGGTTGCCGCGAGTTGCGATCTGGCGATCGCATTACTTTAGGAGAGAATGGAGCACAGTTTTTGTTCGAGTGCCAGAGCGAACGCTTAGGAAATTCAACTTCAAGGCGAACGGGCACTTCTTCTACTTACACCCCCGAATTACCATCTCATCCTACACCGCTTGCCTCTGAGAAAGCTGTTAGCTTTTCTCAGTTATTTCCCATTTTGTCAACCGGGGGGGATTTAGCTCGTAAAGGCTATCTAATCCCAGGCGTTCTTACAGTCATATTTGTGGTACTGATGTTTGCCACAGTTGGTCAACCAGCTGCTGCTAACTTCAACTCTATATTAGTAGCAACTTACTTAGCTGGAGCCGCCTACTACTTTATTTATCAACTGTGTGGTAAACCTAAACCTTGGTGGCTGCTGTTAAGCGTAGCAGGGTTAACTGTGCTGATATTGCTCAGTCCCATCCTGCCTATATTTATTTTGATCTTTCGCCACCTTTTACCTGGTAGCTTGCCGAATGCAATTGAATCAGTCAGCTTTCCACAACTTAGCTTTCGGATGTTTATTGGTGCTGGGTTAATGGAGGAATTGCTTAAGGCAATACCCGTGCTGGGAGCATATTTATTGGGGAGACGACTGCGTTCTCCTTGGCGGGAACGTATTGGTGTGTGGGAACCACTAGACGGTATTCTCCTGGGAACAGCTTCTGCGGTTGGCTTTACCTTGTTAGAAACTTTGGGGCAGTATGTGCCTGAGATTACCCAAATCGCTACTCTCGAAGTGGGGCAAAACGGTGGTCAAAATTTGGGTTTACAGCTTTTGATTGCACGAGTTTTAGGCTCAGTTGCCGGACATATGGCTCAGAGCGGGTATTTTGGCTATTTCATTGGTTTAAGCGTACTCAAAAAGAGCCAGCGTTGGCAGATTTTAGCAGTGGGATATGTAAGTGCTGCTGCACTACACGCTTTATGGAATTCAACCGGACTATTCAGTGGCGTGTTGTTGGCAGTAGTTGGGGTTTTATCCTATGCATTTTTAATCGCAGCAATTTTGAAGGCAAGAATGCTCTCACCTAATTAGTCATTAGTCATTGGTCATTAGTTGTCAGCAAAGGACAAAGAACAAATGACAAAAGACAGCAAAACGAGTTTAGTTTATTCGTACCGATGTTATTTACTATTTTGCAGTTGAGCTAGAGCATAGCGCGCGATCGCTAAACTAGCCCTTGCTTGTTCAATTTCAGATACATTTGCCCAATTTTGGCAACTGACATGACTCAACTGAGATTCAATTGCTGTGTCTGGACAGCGCATGGCGACAGCAAAAGGTCTAGCTAGTATCATTAAGTCATCTTCTGCCCAGTTAGGTAATAATTCTTGGACACACTGCACTAACTGATCTGTGACTGACTTTTGCCCAGATAAAACATCATATGCCTGACGAGCGATCGCAGCTAACCAGCTTTGCGGAATATAAGTAGCAAATCGTTGTTGCAAAGTAGTTTGGAGATCGACCGCATCTGCGACAGATGTAACGTTTATAGGCTCTATAGGCTCAGATGCACGTATTGTCTCTGCCCAAATTTTTTCTAGACTGGAGAAAAAAGCATCAGACCCAGATGCAATTTCTGCATCCGAACAATCCTCAAGCAGAAACTGCTGCTCCTGTTCCCTAAAATATGCTTCTGATTCTAAATCCGCAGGATTCCAAGGATAGGTCGCATCATCAGGAGCTAGCAGCGCCTCTAAAAGTTCTAATTCCGTTAGCGATCGACTATCATCATTAGCTTGTATGCGATTGAATTCGTTTGCCATTTTGCAACTCATAACGGTGTCTGAAGAAAAACGCTGTATGAGTAGCTACACTACTTCAACAGCTATTTCCGTAATCTAATTGTGAAAGTAGAACTAAAGGAGCGGAAATTTACTGACTATTGATTCTAGACTTAAATTTCCCAATTGCTCCTCACACGCAGGTCTAGGACTGGGAAATTTTTAATTTATCAAAAGTCATCCCGTTCTAAGGGATGTATCCGCCATAAATATTAGTATTAAATTATACTTTAATAGGAGAATTTAGCGCTTGATTGCTAGATTTTGCATTTTATAACCCTGCTACGGTAGTTTTAACTCAGTTTTAACTTTCAACAATGAACTCGAAGGTTTGACCCTTGGAGCTACCAAATTTTAACCGCATCCCAGATTGTAGAGCTACCTCCTGGGAATGTACCCAGCGATCGGAATCAACCAGTAGAGTACCGAAGCGGGAATTATCGCGCAAGAAAAAGGTTGTGCCACCAAAAGGAGCTTGACGGCAATATATTTCAGCGTGTCTTTGACTTACCCAAACTTCGGGAATGACAATATCATTCTCTGGATGGCGGCCCAAGCGGGCTAGTCTATTGCGCAGATGCCAGACTTTCCCTGGAGTCGAGAGATCTCGCAAAGTGGCTGTCAAAGCAGGTTCTCCAATGCCAGTAATTGCATCTTCTGGTAGTTGGGTGGTGCTTTCATCCACATCGCTTAACAGTTCCCCATCAAACTCTGGATGCATATAAAGTACAGGCAACGTCCAAGCGGGATGGTTGAATCTGTAGAGCGCTAATAGCTGTTGCCGCGCTACTGCCACTGCTCGATCTATCGCTGTCCCCGCTGCCAAAGCCTGAGTAAAAGCTTGGATAAAGCTGAGAGCTTCTTCATCAGCAATTTCATCTCGCATCCCTAGAACAGCTGGCACACCATGATGAATCAAAACTTCAGCCAAACTGCTACGCGGCAGTGCCTGTTGCTGCTCAAACGCTGGCAAAGCACCCCAACAAGCATTGATCGCGCACAGCGTCACTTGGGAACGAGTTAACACTTGTGCCAGTTCTGTGCCACTAAGCGTCATTCCTGGTCGCAAGAATAGCATTCCACCGTCCGGAGCGCTCAAACCGTGACCTGAGTAAAAAAAGATATTGTAAGCTTGAGTTTCTAGCTGGGAAATTAGCTGTTTTGGAGTTGGTTGCAGCAGTGTGTCTACCCGACACGGAACTGATGCCAGATTTTTACCATTAATCGAATTGACTTGCTGAAATTTTTTCAGGGTTTGTTCCAGCATTTGGGCTTCTTCTTCTAGCTGGAGACGTTCAGCGAACGAAGAATTCTCGCCTAAAACCAATAAAATATTCAAACCCTGGTGGCTGGGTAGAGGTGGCAGCGGTTCAACGTCACTGGTAGTGCGACTAAATAGCACTTGCTGAGCCAAGGAAATTGCTGGTTTACCAGATTGGGGCTGCATAATTTCCCAAGGTAAGGCGATCAAATTTGGTTCGCGGATATCTAGTCGTACCCGCAGTGGTTTATCCTGTCCGATCGCAATGCCTTGACTTCTTTCCCAACTAATTTGAATTTGTCGTTGGAATAGCCATTGCCAGAGGCTAATTCCTAAGTGTTGCATCAAGCGACTACTCCTACTAGTAGTTCGATCGCCTGGGGTTTCCATTCCTTCGGGCAATGGCAGTAACTCAAATATTGAATCTATGGCAGATAAAGGGGATGTATGGGGAGCAAACATTGCTTGCCAAGCCTGCCAGGAAGACGTTAGCGTTGTTGGGAATGTACAGTCATGGTGAACATACCCAGCGGGATAGGGAGCTTTCAGTACCCATATAGCAAAATTGTTCGTCTCAGTATTGGCAAGACGAGCGATCGCCAAATTCAAGCTGGGAATCTCAGACAGCGGCATTAACAACCATGCAGATTAAAAAACTCGTAAATTTAGCAACTTAACAACTATTACAATTTATTGACATTTTCCCACGTTCTACGTCCCTTACGGTCGGTTGAGGTCGGGGATTCCCAAACCTGACGATTTAGGTTTGGTCGGCCATGCCCCGTGCCAACTAAACTGATGTTGGCATCAATGCCCTTTCGCAGCAGCCAACCTTAATTAACTTTTCTCGTACATGATAGGAGTTGTCGCAGGTGCTTGGTAAGAAAAAATTTCATACTTCATACTTCATACTTCAATAAAGACGTAGCAGTGCTACGTCTCTACTCACTTTCGTCGCCCCGCATCTTGCTCAGGAGTCCGAGCAGAACAGCGATCAAATTGCTCTGCTGTTACAGCAGTAATAGGTAGCAACTGCTGTTCAATATTAGCAGCTTGAACCCAACCATCTTCTCCCTGTTGCAGTAAACGCTCTCCTGTCGTAGTTCCAGTCGCTCTAGATTTATCTGCTGGCTGCCCTCTAATAACACGAGACTTAGTATTTGTCAAGTCAGGTTTGGGGTTGCCCCCTGTTGCAGATGGTTGCCCTGTTTGCGTTTTTGGCGCAGATTGATTTGCTGCTGCCTTTGGTATGGTTTCACTTGTTACCCCAGAATCTAAGCTTGAGCAAACATCCACGACTTTTAAATTCACCCACATACCTTGCCCTAGAAATGGCTTTTGACCGAGAACTTCTACCACACTTCCAGCTAGCAGAATACCTTTAATCGGACTAAATGGCTGGGTATTTGGGGATGGGTGAAGTGTTGCTGTGCCGGAGGAAATCGCTGTTTCTTCCTGTTTGGCGGTGCGATTGAGGATAATTTTACTTTTAGCAACAAAAATAGGCTTTTGCTGTACTGGCGAGTCTGTTGCTGATGAAACTTTATCAGGCGATCGCTTCACAATCGAACCAAGATCGAAGTTTAGCTGTTCTGGCATTTTTCCTTTGATAGCTAAATAGGCTAATAGCCCTCCCCCCGAAATGACGATTAAAGCGATTCCCAGTAAGATTGTTAGCAACAGCCCGTGTCGGTTGCGCTTAGACGGAAGTAACCGCGTATCCAGTAAAGAATCGCTCTCGGACACCACCTGTTTTTGTGGTAAAACCGTTTCTGCACCAGGAATCATTGTCTCAACTGGTAGCGAATAGTTCAAAGGTGTCTCTGGTTCGCGGGCATCGATCCGACAACGTACTAGAGCGACTGTAATGTTGTCATGTCCGTTGCGAGTGTTGCCAATTTCTACTAGTTGCCGACTGGCATTAGCTAGATCGACTTCGCCATCTAAAATCGGTAAAATATCTGTCTGCCAGCATTGCTCCACCAAATCGAAGTCGCTTAAACCATCGGAGCAAAGTAGAAAAACACAATCTTCGTCAAGCACAAACCGCCCGATTGTGGGATGTACAGATGCACTCATACCGATCGCCTGCACCAAAGAACCAGCAGACGGCTGTTGTAGGGCATCGCGGTAAACAGCGTATCCTAGCCTAACTTCGCGGGCAGCGACATCATCATCTAGGGTGATTTGATAACAGCCCGTGCGCGTAATCCAGTAAGCACGGCTATCTCCTACATGACCAACATACATTTCATGCCGATGTCCCACCGCCATGACTAAGGTCGTCCCCATGCGTTGACGGCCCTGCCGATTTTCTTTGTCGTTGCGCTGGCTAATGCGATCGTTAGCTGTACAAGCAAACTGTTCTAAGGCAACGCTGAGGGTGACGGGATCTAAATCGATCTCGTCTAACGGCAACTGCTCCACCTGTTGTTGCAGGGTTTCAATTGCTAAATTGGAGGCGACATTTCCTCCTTCATGACCACCAATGCCATCACAAACTATCGCTATGGCTTGTCGTGCAGGCGGCTTAGTAATAGTAGTGCCACTTGCAGGATAGCAGGCATCTTCGTTGCGTTGGCGGCTAGGCCCGGTGTCGGTGCAGGTGCTAATTTCAATTGTACGTACTGAAGATCTGCCAACTTCAGCTAGTGCTAGATCCAAGCAGGCGATTAGTTGCTCTGCGCTTTGAAATTCTCCTTGCAGCAACGCCTTGCTTAGCTGGTGTAAAAACCCAGCAATGCTTGGTTGTGCCCCAGCTGCTAACTGCGACCACAGTTGACCTAGTTGGGATAAAGTCGGTTCCTTATCCTCATCCAATTGCAACTCCAATAATCGCACTAACGAGCGATCTACTCGTAATAATTGTGGTAGGAGCAAACTAGATGCCACGCCCTCAGATTGAAGCGGTTGCCATAGTTGAGCTATCTGTAATAGCCAATTGAGCTGGCGCAGCGATGAAGCTTCTTTCCAAGCCCGACACAATTGGGGCATCAGTTGTCCTGACTGCGGCACAGCATCGGTGTAGATCGGAGCTTGCTCTAATAGCAAAATTTCTCTATTGTTGAGTGATACCGACCCATACACCTGTGGTATTTGTAGCCGATACGTTACCAATCTCAAATAAGGTTTGATCGCACTTGAAGTATCCAAGTCAGGAGCTTCTGGAAGCAAGCCTGGTTTTGTATCCAAAAAAATCCGACCGCTTATAAGTAAATAGCGCTCAGCTACCAGTTCTCCGATTGGACAAGTTTCAACTGCGTCCCCGATTGACCACAAGTAACGCTTGATCATGGTCGTGCCACAGCGCTCACAATATTTGTCAGTTTCGGGGTTGGCAGCCTTACACAGGTCATTCGGACATTGGAGCATTACCTCATCCTGATTTTGCATAGTTGGCGCACCAATTAGCCAGATTAAATCTCAAAAAGCAGACGCTCGCTGTAATCTAAGTTGTTTATTCTTGTTTATATATCTATCTTTAGCTTGATGCACGATTTGGTTTTTTTGCCGTTTTTGCTGCAAAAAATCTAGATTTTCCATTTTGCGATCGCATTTAGGCAATTTGAGCATCAAGTTTAACAAGCTTTCACTTTCGGCAATATATATTAATTTTGAGGGTTGTTGCTACTTTTACAGTCCGCAGCAAATACTGTATTTGTCAATTTGTCAAGGTTAAGTATTTTTTACCAAGCTTAAAACTATCTGGCTTCTGTTCTCTGTTCGTTGTCCTTTATCAGTTGTCTGTCTGCACTGAACACTATATGAGTGGAGGAGCATGGCAGTGTTACGCCGATACAGGGCGGCAGTTTCACTTGGTTATCTATTATCTTCTCACTCAAGCTTGTAAAACCCACCTTCACCCTGTTGTCCCAACACTCTCAAGCTTCTTATATTCAATTCTAGGTGTTAGCTGCAAGATCTATTCAGCCACTGCGGAATTATCACTCAGCCCTGACTTAACTAGCTCAAACTGATAAAAGCTAGTTAAGTCAGTTTTAATCGGAAAAAATCCCTAAAAAAACTCGCTCTCTCATTATCACGAACCTCATATTTTGACAATATATCTTTTGCAGATTTGGTAAATCTTATCAACTTTATACTAATTTTTCTAAATTATTACTATTTTAAATTAAGACTGACTACCACCTGAGAAAGATGCGATCGCTAAATCTAACTCTTTATTCTAAGCATATAAGATTCGTATGCTGTTAGCATGACAAAAATTATGAATAACAATAACGACCAAGAAAAAGAAACGCACCGTGCAGTTAACCCCGGTGATGTTATAGCTGACGAACAACAAACTGTAGAAGAAAAGTCAAAACAAGTTGCAGTCGATTCTCCTGACATCACTGGCGATCATATTAAAGTACCAACTTACTTTGTCGTGCAAGAACCACCAGACGGTGAAGAAAAAGCGCTTCATCACGTTAAAGACGCTGAGGAAATTTCTGACGTTATCCGCCAAGCAAGAGTTGACGAAGAAGGAAATAGAACTTGGCGGTAAGCTAAAAAACATTAACTTTACAGCACAATAAATAAACTTATTGTCTGTTGATTGTAGTTTAGTGTGGGATATTGAGTTATTGTAGAGCAGGCAAAATGCCTGCTCTTTTTGTTGGTTGCAGATGCGAATCTAAATATTAAATAGAATTTAAATAGCAATATGAATAAATAGTAATATTAATTGGTAGATAAAGTGCGTCTAGCTTTTTGAAGCCTCGCGCACGCGTGATTTTATCTACTTGTTGTCTTCAATCGCTACTTGAGGTAGTCCCATACTATAGTTGAGCGCACGACTATTCAGGTTGTAGCTGATTTGACCGCTTTGCAGTAGCGATCGCATAAAATGTTCTAACTCCGAGCCAATGCGGCGCAAATTGTAGTCTATTAAGTCAGCGCCGCTATGAGACTCTACCAGTTCATCAAACCTGCGATAAACCTTTTGCAAAGCGTCTTCATTCCAGTTAAATTCATTATCTGGGTCGACATCCAGAGTCAAAACTTGGTTACTGGGAACGAGTTCACCCTCCTCGTTAACTTCAGCCGAAAAAATCCGGACATGACGGGTTGTAGACTTGATTAGCTGTTCCATGAGTGGATGAATTAACTCAATTACTCACACTGACTTCATTTTAGACTCATATGCGCAGGAAGTCTGAAGTCGCTCAAATTTACTTGCCACTTCATCGTTCATCCTTGCTGTAGTCTCTAACTGCTGATTTAACGGGCGATCATTCCTGTTTCACGAGCGTAAGCAAAAATCCCGCCAGCATCAATCACAGGTTTAATTTCTCCCAACGGCTTGAGATTATATACCTGGTTGAGGGTGTGATTGATAATTTGATTATTGTCAAAATCAATTGAAACTTCTTGCCCGGTTTGGAAGCGATCGCACAGCCGCTCGATCGACTCCCAAGGGTATAATTCTCCTGTAGCAGCACAATTGCGGAAAAAAATTCGCGCATATGACTGAGCAACTACTGCTTTGACTCCTGCTGCTCCCAACGCGATAGGTGCGTGTTCTCGTGAAGAACCACAGCCAAAGTTTTCCCCAGCCACAATAATCGGGTAGGGTGTCTTCATTTCTCCTGCTGGCACGAATTCGCCGTAGCGCTCCGGTAAGCCAGCCATTGCATAACTACCTAGCTTTTCGTACTCGTCGGGTTTAGAGGGAACCAGCGTCAGATACTCCGCTGGAATAATTTGATCGGTATCAATGTTATCATCAACAACAAAAATTACACCGCGAACACAAGCACTCATCAGCAGCCGTCTCCAAAGTCTTATCTTGACATATTCTTAATCCTAGACTTTTAGTGTAATTTTTGTTGTTGATGATAACATT
>QQTW01001124.1_pt1 | contig 18337 bp, 20 predicted proteins | sample 1904831 | NCBI WGS metagenome assembly QQTW01 (sample SAMN09435610, study PRJNA476489) | Subsurface metagenome, whole genome shotgun sequencing project. | reverse complement strand
GGCTTATAGAAACCTCCAGGCAAATGCTCGCAGCATTCAAACTGCCACAGCAGCATTGCAACAGGCTCAACAGGGTTTAGAGATTGCCCGTGTGCGCTTTCGGGCAGGGGTGGGAACTCAACTAGAAGTGATTGCCGCACAAAACGACTTGACACGAGCGGATGTGAATCGGCTCAGAGCAATTTTGAACTACAACCGCGCCTTGGCAGCCCTGCAACGCGCTGTCAGTAATCTTCCTGCTTCCTTATGATTTTGCACTAATGAAGCGATTCGCCTGCTAAAAAAAATCCTTGGTTTGGCAATCTTGATTGTGTGTTCACTTTTCGGCTTACTCAATAGCCTGGAAGCACAAGGAAAGAAGTCCAGTGCCCAATGGATAAAAAGAGAGTTTGATGTCGCCTGGAAAAATGCTGATACTCAACTTCGCGTAGAGGACTTATGAAGGTATTGTCAACTTAACGTAATGCTGATTTTTATTCATTCATGCTGTGGTAGGTTGCCACTGCTGAAGGAGAAGTGCGATTGAGATAGCGAAAGATTCCATACTTGAAAATGGTATCTAGGATAACGGGAAAAGTAGCAATGAACAGAGAAATAAAATTCTGATTCTCTGGAAGACCGAAACGCCTTAAAGTACTTTCCAGAATCACTTGCCAACCGTAAGGAGAGTGGACGCCTACAAATATGTCAGTAAATAAAATACTTAAAAAAGCCTTAACAGAGTCGCTAAACCCATAAGTTAGCTCGTCAAGAAAAGACTTTAAAAGAGTCATTTCTTGTCTGCCTGTGACAACTACCGCATGGGCATGAATGTAGTTTGCTTCTATCAATGGTAATGGCTGTAGGACACCTGATATTAACTCCGGTTGCACAGTTATCATAAGTTTCTGTGGCTCTCTTAATGTCGAACAGTCTCCAATGGGCAAGCGCATCACTATCCAACCGCACCTGAGTGTCGCCGAACTTAAAACCCGCGTTGCCGAGAAGCTAAAGACCCCGTTGAACGCAGTCACTATCAAATCGTTTGGCTGATGGCACAAGGGAAACGTACCTCTGAAGTAGCCCCCTGCAAAAGAGTTAGACAAAATTGGACAGCCGTCCAACTGAAGATGTCTGTACGTAGCGAAGAGCCTAAAAATACGGCTGTCCAATTTTGTCCTACTTTATCCTCGCCTGGTAACGGGCTACTAAGCGCCATTGGATTCGCACCCTCGTCCGTCGCTACAACCAGTTGGGGGCAGCAGGACTCGGAGATAGACGCCATAACCATCCTGGGCGTGAACCGTTGCGGTTGCGATGTGCAGCAAGCCCAACTGTGGCAAGCCTTACATGGACCTGCCCCGGATGGGGGATTGTGGAACAGCTCGTTTGCGTGGCGGAGTGGATTAGCGATCGCCTCGACCGACCCGTAGCGCCACAGCGCGGGTGGGATTACTTGCAGCAGATGGGGCGAGGATAAAGTCGGACAAAATTGGACAGCCGTCCAACTGAAGCCGTTAGTGGGTAGCGAGAAATCTAAAAATACGGCTGTCCAATTTTGTCTAACTATTTTGCAGGGGTTCCGTTTATGCGTCCCCCGTCCCCAGCATGAAGAGGCTGATTGCCTCGAACATGCAATTTGGAAAAAAAAACAAAAAGCGATGGTGGCGCAGGTGCAAAAAGACCATACCCTGGCTGTGGTGGAACTGTGGACAATGGATGAACATCGGCGCTCGTTTGATGCCAGTGCTGCGGCGAGTCTGGGTACCGATGGGGGAGCAACCCTTGTGCACGGGTGCATTGGCGCTACCAGTGGCTATGGGTGTATGGCTTTGTGCAACCGGAGTCGGGAGAGAATTACTGGTGGATTCTTCCCAAAGTGAATATCAAGCTGTTTAACCAAGTTTTAGCTGACGCGCGCCCGTGAATTTTGTGCAGGTAAAGACAAACGAATTATTTTGACACTGGATCAAGCTGGTTGGCACACAAGTTCGCAGGTACAAGTACCAGAAGGAATTCCAGAGCGAATTTATGCCTTCTCACTCCCCAGAGCTACAACTTTCTCAGAGCGCCTGTGGCCTTTAACCAATGAACCGATTGCCAACGAGTCAATTGAAACTCTAGATGACTTGGAGGAAGTGCTATTTCATCGCTGTCAGGTATTGCTCAAGCAACAAGAATTGGTTAGAGGGCTCACCTGCTTTCACTGGTGGCCCCGAACAGCCAGTTCATGATAACTATGCAACCGGAGTTGATATGACGCTTGGCTAATTGTGTCTTTTTAAGGCAATTGCGTCGTTTGAGCCGTATGCCAGTTGTGGCGGAACCTGACGGCTGAAGCTTCCTTCCCATATTACAAATTGTGTCTCACCGTTCTAGATAATTTTCGTTAAAAAGCTAACATTTCATCAATCTGAATCGGTAATCAAAGCCTGACGGCTTCACTGAACAAAGCACGACGCGATCCAAGCAGGTATTCAAACCGGCAGCAAATTGTGATCAAAGCCTGACGGCTTCACTGAACAAAGCACACCGCAATGTCCCCTCCAATTCCGACTCCCACAGTTTGCGATCAAAGCCTGACGGCTTCACTGAACAAAGCACGTAAATTCAGGGACGCGATCGCGACGTTCAACCGAGCGTGATCAAAGCCTGACGGCTTCACTGAACAAAGCACTCCTTGACCATTTGATTCCATAAAGTGTGATCAAAGCCTGACGGCTTCACTGAACAAAGCGCCGAGAATCGTTTGAGGAAGCCGGAGAATTGTTGATGATGTGATTAAAGCCTGACAGCCTGACTGGCTTCACTAAACAAAGTACGTCTGACCGAGAGTCACTTCAACTGGCTGGTAAGGTGATCAAAGTTTGACGGCTTCACTGAACAAAGCACTGTATGAAGGCTCTCTTGCCCAAATCTGCTTTACGGTGTGATCAAAGCCTAACGGCTTCACTGAACAAAGCACGGAGAATCGTTTGAGGAAGCCGGAGAACCGTTAATGACGTGATCAAAGCCTGACGGCTTCATTGAACAAAGCACAGTCTTTAAGCGCAACGGTGGCTTACCATCTGACCGTGATCAAAGCCTGACGGCTTCACTGAACAAAGCACAGCATCTTCTATAACTCTTACCCAGCAAAAAACCAGTTAAAATCTTGCCTGTCATCACACGATGACAGGCAAATAATCATAGTTTTTCTTGATTAAAACACCTCCACAAACAATAAAATAGAATAAGATATAATCTGGAACTGTTGCTATGACTGGGTGCAGCGATAGGTAAAACTTGCGAGCACTTACTAAACAAAGAAAAGCACTGAAAACGAGGTCAAGCCTTAATTTTAGTCATAGTGTAGTACAATGCTAACATACAACCAGAAATGCTTGCAATTTCTATATTTTTTGGCTTAAAGCTCCTGGGTTTACAAAGGGGGAGTGTCAAATTTTTGCAGTAGGAGCAAAGAGCGTTACAAATTTCTCATGATTGGGTTTCTCTGCAAAAGTAGAGGGTGTAGTATCAAAATGATAGCGTTGCCAGCGGGTATTGCGCGAACCAACATGATCGACCCAGATAGGCAACTCGATTAACCCATTGTTACACGGGGTTAGCCAGTGCCAGGAGCCTTCAGAGCGAGCCACTAAACTGATTTCATTCACTGCATCATCACTCAGTCCCAGCGCCAAAACCCCGCTTCTATTGATCGTTTCAGGAAATGCGATAGCTTCTATTAATCTAGCCTCCAACGTTCTTGCTTTACCCCGGCTTTGCTCCGAGTCACTATCAACCCAGCAGAGAAAATCTATACCGCATAATGACTCTACATAATCGGGTATGTTTCCGTATGCTGCTTGTTTACTGGCAATGCCATACTTATATCGCGAGAGCGATCGCAAGGTTGTCGTTACCCGAGGTTTGCGAGCATAGGCAAACGCCAGCTTTACACCTTGATGCCGCGCTCTGATTCGCTCACCCACTAGAGACAACAGCATTCCATAAACTGTAGCCGGGGGAGCAAAGGGGTAGGTCTCCCCCAGCGAACGAGCGTAGGACTTGCGGAAACTAGCTAATGGCACTTCTACGTGCAGAGTAATCACAAAACCTCACGGAACTCTTCACCTAGATTGGCAATTCGTTGCAGGGCTACCTGCCCTGCGCTACAAACCCCAGGAACTACTTCAACGCCTAACTCCTTAAGATTCTGACCCTCAACAGTCATTGCTACCTCTCCCCCCACAATCAACTCTTGAGCTGGGATATCTTCAGCTTCAACCCGTTGAATTAGTCGTTGAATTGTGTAAGCGCGGTTAGCTTCATTATGCTCAAAGGTGTAATGGATCTTTGGCGAGTGAGCTGAAGTAACCCGCAGCACAATCGAGGCTGGGGAAAAATCGTAGGCAAATCTGGCATGGTTTCCAGCCACAGGAGGCGGATCAAGCACTGCTGCTAGAAACTGGGCAATGTATTTCTTCCGCGCTACATCACTCAAATTCAGCCCAAAGGAATATTGATATTCGGAGGTATGCATTTCAGCACTGTAAAGCGATAGTTTACCTTTCTGCTTTTCGCCGGCAACAGCATTGTAAGATATTTCTCCTCGATAGGGACGCAAACTCACAGCACGACTTACCACTAATGGACTTTGGTGTTTTGTCACCTTTCCCTTGGATTTGGACTTAGACTTAGACTTAGACTTCTCCTCCGCTTCGTCTAAGTCTTCCCACTCAGCTTCGTTTTCCTGCTGAGCGGCTTTGGCATTCATAAATCCCATTAAAGCATCGTCGATGTATATCTCGTTGCCCGGAGCCCAGTAAGAACGACCCTCATCTTTGAAGTTCAGTTTTCCATCTTCAAAAGTACGGTTCACTGAGTCTGGATCTTCAAGTTGAAAGCGATACCGTAAAGCAAAACGGATTGCCTCACCAGAAATACTTGTGTGTAGCTCGTCTTTGACAAAAACCTTTTGGAGAGTTGTAATGTTACCAATATTGTCCCCTCGGTTGTTGGCTGCAACTCCTTCTCCAGTCAGGATCGTTCCGTAAAGGTAATGTGTAGGCATAAGTTATTAATCTGATTCTGAATTATTGTTAGACTTTTTGCTCTTGTAGCTGAGCAGAGCAAACAATAGCAAGCTTTGAACTCTTTCATAATTACCGGGATTAAACAACATTTCATAGAGAGAAGTAGCATGTTCCCGCACGGTTGATAAAGTTCCGCCCTTGGTAGCATCGGCACAAAAACGCAAAAACCAGTTAGCCAGTTGATCAGCGCTTTTAGTTCTTAAAATTTCATTGCGGATTTTCTCTCGTCGTACCTCCACCAGTCGTTCAAAATTAAGCTTTTCAGTTCTTGCACGTTCTCCAAGTTGTCCCATCTGGATACTCCATGCAGTCTGGAAGCTCTCGATAAGCACCTTGTCGTCAGAGTTTTGAATCGCTTGTTTCATTTGGATTAATCCCTCTCGTACAAACGACATGCAAATAAAATTTTTTTGAGTGTTTACCAGAGATTTAAAGTTAAAACACCAGTGACGATCAGCAGCTAGATTTGCAGCGACCAGACCTGGCACTGGACTCAACGGAATCGCAAAGGCTCCCCCAAGCGATGTGCAAATCAATTTGCTACCGCCTAGGGTTCTGCTGGCTGCCTCAAAAACACTTATTTCCGGGTAGTCTCGCCCCAGATGAACCGTTTGACTCCGGTTGCTTTGGTTTTGGTCCCAAGCCACCTTACCCATCGCGATCGCCTGACATCCGCTAACGCTGGGTTCGTTACTAACTTCCGTTGCTTTGAGATCAATCAGGAACCGCAAAGCGGCTTCCTCAGCACCGACTACCAGCCGCCCCAGATATCGATTTGTTAATTTTGGTGAGTCTTTCCCCGCGATAGCAATTCGCTCAACTGCTGTCGTGAAACCAACGAGATCTGTAACATCGGGAATCACCACACACACAGAAGCGCGTTTCCGCTCTATCTGGGGTCGTAATAAAAATATCGGGCAGGCCACCATTAGAAAATGCAATAGAATTACCTTGGCAGGTTCATCTTCTAGTGCTTTGACACCTTTGAGGGCTCCTGGAATCAAAAACTGCGGAATGAACGCTGTTTCTGGAAACTGTTCACTTTGATCCTCTAAAGGTTTTTTAGGCTTTTCTAGCAACCCTGTCCCCTGAGCCTTTTGATGCGCATAACTATCAATAGCTTTGTAAGTCAATTTTTGAGGTAAATCCGACGAAGCTACTTTCACGTCAAAACTTCGCGGAGTTTTTTCACCGGGGCGCATTTTGGGATGCTGTAAAAAGGTAGCACATAGTCCATTGTGAATTGCGATTTTTAACTCTGTCTCGTCAGGAGGAATGAACTGCCCCGGTAGGTCAATTATTTTGTCGGAAGTCAATCTAAACGAAGCTTGCAGAAGACGCTCTAGAGCTGAGTGGTCTGTGAGACCATCCCACCATAGCCGAACTTGTAGGCGCTCTACTTCAGCCTTAATACCTATTGGTGCTGCATTTCCCCAAGCCCGAATGGTCGCTGCCAGTCCTCCCAGGGCAGCACGGTGGTAGATGGTGTAACCTGGAGCGTCTAATCGGTATAGTAATTCCTGTGCCATTGTTTTAGTTAAATGGTACAAATATGCCACAGCCCATGCGGTGTTTTCCGCCTAATCCATGTTGTTGCAACCTTAAGGAGTCTTCTAGGTTGAGACCAGAAATTTCTACCCCAAAACCAACATTAACCCGCTCCTTAATTCGAATGACCCGCCGTGCCAAGCCCCCGGCTGAGTTTGAAGCAATGCTTATATCGCCCGTAATACCCAGGCGAACAATCTGAGCAGTTGCCGCTTTTAGAAAAGGTTCTGGTTCCAAATAATTGCTGATCACGACTATGCGCGATCGCAGCGAGGGTTCAGGTTGTAAAATCACCACTTCTGGCGCGTACAGCCGGATGCGGTTTTCCTTGAGATTAAGCCTTCTTTCAGCTAGCGGATAAACCAGAGGAATCTTGTCTACAGGCAACCGCAGTTTCAACCGGGAATCTTCTGTGATCTTAATGCTGCCTCGCTTATCTGGAATGCCGTTAATGCTATGAATGCTAACCCAAGGTTGTCCGTGGATTCCTGGTATGTGAGTGGCGATCGCCGAGTACAGGTAGTACCCATGATCGAGTGGTAGCTTTTCCCCAGAAAGCGCAAAACTTAAATCAGCATAAGGTATATCTAGCTGCATGGCGAGTTTGCGATAATCTAGGTTTCACAGGTTTTAGCACGCTCTTTTGTCTATCACAATCAATAGCCTTAGTCATGTTTTCTGCTACTGCTCTTCCCTTGGACTTCTGCCGTCCAGCTATGTAGCGAATCAGCACAATGTTCCGTGGTTCGCGCTTGCCAACCCTGTCAGTTCCTAACAGAGGCGGAATAGTACTGTTATCCATTTATCCATATAAAAATGAAATCAGCATGAAATCCTTCTACTTCAATAGAGGGGGTCTTTGAGGAACCGGAACCCTCGTTCAGTGGACTGTTGCGCTTCTGACTCAGCCAATATGTCATCATCGCTTAACGAGCGTGGTATCCAGCATATTTATTGCCAAGAGGAAGCGCCCTGCCCATGTGGCTTCTGCTTCGATAGCTGCCGGATTGGGTTCGAGCGTTGCACTGAGGGTTGGGACATCCCGTCCGAAAAGCTCGCAAGGGTAAAACCAAGCGAGAAGCCCACGCCATACCTGCCTAGCAGGTTGGCGTGGGGAGTAACACCTGGCGCTTGGCTAATTATGTCTTTTCAAGGTAATTGCATCGTTTGAGCCGTGTGCCAGTTGTGGCGGGCTCTGGCAGCTTCAGCTTCCTGACTATATTACAAATTGTGTCTCACCGTTCTAGATAATTTTCATTAAAAAACTAATATTTCATCTTGATTTCATAATTACCTGTCAACCTATCTAATATTAGGTTCATTCACTTTGGATGAGTCTGAAAGTTGGCTTTGGAACTGCGGTTTAAGGACTACCAGCGCTCTTGAGTTGCAATGCCCGCATCAACACCCTTCAGTTGTTTGTGCAAAGGACATGGCGCACCAACTCAGGGGGTATTCCCGCCCAAATCCAATATAAACAGGCTGGGTGCAATCACTTGACGGACGTTTCTACTTCGTTAACAACATCGGTGTGAGTGAGAACAAAATCATGACAAAAGTTTTCTGGAATGTTCTAAAACTCAGTCCAGTGATCCTGGGTGCTACCTTGCTTTTGGCAAACCGCACTCAAGCCGCTGAAACGCCCGTGGTTACGTTAGCACCAAATACCTCCGCTGCTGTTGCCGGTTCACGTGGCGACTTGGATGTCAACACCACGCTTAGCGATCGCGCCCGTCTGAATTTTGATACCAGCTTCTTCGGCACAGACACCTTGAGAAACCGCTTGACAGCGTTCACCCCAGGCGCTACGGGAGACACCGGTACTAACATGACCCGCTTGGGGTTTGATGAGAATACCGCTGACAATAATACTTTAATCGAGAGACTGTGGTATGGTATCGTCATTTCCGGGGGCAACGGTAGTTTTTTTGCCAATCAACCCTTTGGTAACGTTGCTACTTCTTTGAATCAATACAGGGCTAAGGACTTCTACATCCGAGGAATAGATAAGGTCAAGCTCGGAGACTATAGGGGAGCAATTGCCGATTTCAACCAATCCTTGCAGCTAAATCCTAAAAATGCCGCAGCCTACACAAGCCGGGGTGCTGGGCATCTTAAGCTAGGAGACCTACAGAAAGCGATTGAGGATTTCAACCAAGCCCTGCAACTGAATCCTAAAGATGTCGCAGCCTACAGCAACCGGGGGGCTGCCTACGTTGAGCTAGGAGACCTACAGAAAGCGATTGCCGATTACAACCAAGTTCTGCAGCTGAATCCCAAATATGCCGAAGCCTACGGCAACCGGGGGACTGCCCACGCTAAGCTAGGAGACCTACAGAAAGCGATTGAGGATTTCAACCAAGCCCTGCAACTGAATCCTAAAGATGCCGCAGCCTACTACAACCGGGGGACTGCCCATCTTGCTCTAGGAGACTTTCAGAAAGCGATCGCCGATTACAACCAAGTTCTACAGCTGAATCCCAAATATGCCGAAGCCTACGGCAACCGGGGTTTTGCCCACTTTAAGCTAGGAGATAAGCAGGGCGCAGTTGAGGATTTACGAAAAGCAGCCCAACTGTTTCAAGCTCAGGGGAATATCAATTCCTATCAATCGGCGCTGAAGAACCTCCAACGCATCCAGCAGTAGATACCTTCTGCATGACCTTGTTGAATCAGAATTTGAGCCGTGTGCCAGTTGTGGCGGGAGCTGGCGGCTGAAGCTGACTATATTACGAATTGCGTATCCCCGTTCTAGATAATTTTCCTTAAAAAGCTAACATTTCATCTCAATTTCATAATTACCTGTCAACCTACCTAATATCAGGTTCATTCACTTTGGATGAGTCTGAAAGTTGGTTTTGGAACAACATCGGTGTGAGTGAGAACAAAATCATGACAAAACTTTTTTGGAATGTTTTAAAACTCAGTCCAGTGCTCCTGGGTGCTACCTTGCTTTTGGCAAACCGCACTCAAGCCGCAGAGCCGCCCGTGGCGGATTTAGCGCCTTCCTCCTCCGCCCAACCTAGCCAGAACACCCAAGCGCTGGATGGGCTTGCTCAGGTAACATCCGTTTCCCAGATGTCCACCCAAGCTACGGAGCCACTCGCTCAGGTAACATCTGTTTCCCAGTTGTCGGACGTGCAGCCCACAGACTGGGCTTTCCTTGCATTGCAGTCCCTAGTTGAGCGCTATGGTTGTATCGCCGGTTATCCCGACAGCACCTATCGCGGCAACCGCGCATTGACGCGCTATGAGTTTGCCGCTGGGTTGAATGCCTGTTTAGACCGGGTGAACGAACTGATTGCCGCAGCAACATCTGAGTTAGTAACCAGAGAAGATTTGGCTACCCTACAGCGGTTGCAAGAAGAATTTTCAGCAGAACTCGCCACCCTGCGTGGTCGTGTGGATAGCCTGGAAGCCCAAACTGCTGAACTGGAAACGAATCAGTTCTCCACCACCACCAAGCTCAATGGAGAAGTCATCGTTGCCGTTTCTGATGCCTTTGGTGATGATCGGGCGGTTTCCTCTAATCCTACTACTATTGGCGGTCCAACTCCTGTTGCCGGTTCACTTGGCGACTTAGATGTCAACACTACCCTTAGCGATCGCGTCCGTTTGAATTTTGATACCAGCTTCTTTGGCACAGACACCCTGAAAACCCGCTTTGTAGCGGCAAACACCACCCCATTTGGGCGAACGCTCACCCCAGGCGCTGCAGGAGACACAGGTACCAACATGACCCGCTTGGGGTTTGATGAGAATACCGAAAACAATGACATTATAATCGAGAGACTGTGGTATCGTTTCGCGCTCGGTCCCAATGCCTCTGTCAAACTTGCCGCTGTAGACACGTTTTTTGAAGACAACCTCTTCACCTTTAACCCGCAGCTCGCTCCGAGTGGTACCGGCTCTATCTCCCGCTTTGGGCGGTTTAATCCGATTTACCGGCTAGGTGTTAATAATGCGGATGCCACTAGGGTCGGTGGTGCTGGGTTGACTTTCAACTACAACTTTAGTAAGGCTTTGGGTGTATCTTTAGGTTATCTTGCGCCCTCTACCTCTGCCAGCAACCCCAACTCTGGTTTCGCACTTTTCAATGGTTCTTATGCCTCCATTGGCCAGCTGAGTTTCCGGCCCAGTGATGTATTTAGCTTGGGTCTGACCTACGCGCACTCATACAACGCTCCAGCAAATGGTATCGTTATTTCCGGAGTCACCGGCAGTGTCTTTGCCAATCAGCCTTTTGGTAACGTTGCTACTTCTTCGGATCAATACGGTGTAGAAGCGAGCTTCCGTCTCACCCCTGCTGTGACTATTTCGGGGTGGGGCGGTTTGACATACGCCACAGCTGAAGATGGGCCTGGGGCTGTAAACAGAGGAGATTCGGCAACAATGTTCAACTGGGCAGCAACATTGGCTTTGCAAGACTTTGTTAAAGAGGGCAGCGTACTTGGTCTCGTCTTTGGTCAACCGCCTAAAGTAACTAGCAATAGCTTCGGTATAGGTAGTGAACGGACAGATGCTGATACCTCCTATCACGTAGAGGGTTTCTACCGGTATCGCCTCACCGACAATATTGACATCACCCCTGGTGTGATAGTGATTCTCAATCCAGAACACAACAGCGATAACGACGACATCTACGTGGGGACAATTCGAACCACTTTTACGTTCTAAAACTGCCCTGAAATTTGTCTTTGCCTGTCGGCAGCGTAACGACTGGCAAAAACACCAACCAGGTCAAGTTCTGCTTGCCCACTTGATGCTTGTGTGCCTGACTGCAGGAGACGGGAGGTATTTTGAATCCTACTACCGTTAATGGCAAGATCGTCACGACTGATTCTGGGTCAATGTCGTTTAACCAGATGATATTTCATCTTAATTTCATAAGTGCCTGTCAACGTAGTTAATAACAGGTTCATTCACTAAGGATGAGTCTGAAAGTTGGTTGACGTAGCGGTAGCGTATGATTTTATCGTTGAAATGATTGTCTTTGAAGCGAAATTGCGTGGCACTGAGTCTCAGTTCAGGTTGCTAGATGAAGCAATCAGAACGGCTCAATTTGTCCGTAACAAAGCTCTCCGTTACTGGATGGAAAATCAAGGGACAAATCGTAATAGTCTGCAAAAACTCTGCAAGGAGCTACGTAAAGAGTTTGAGTGGTGCAAGAAATTGAGCGCTCAAGCGTGTCAAGCCAGTGCAGATAGGGCTTGGGCAGCCATCTTGAGGTTTTACGAGAACTGCCAGAAGAAAGTCCCAGGCAAAAAAGGATACCCCAAATTTAAGAATAACTGCCGCTCTGTCGAGTACAAAGTAGATGGCTGGGTGCTATCTGACGACAGGCGGCTTCTTACTTTTAGGGATGGCTTCAAGGCTGGACAATTTCAGTTGATGGGAACCCGCGATCTGAACTTTTACCAAATCGAGCAGATTAAGCGAGTTCGGGTCGTTCGACGAGCAGACGGGTACTATGCTCAGTTTTGTGTTGACGTAGAAAGGAAAGAAAAACATGAATTGACTGGTCGAGTTGTTGGAATAGATGTTGGACTAGAGTTCTTTTACACTGACTCGGATGGCGGCACTGTGGAGAATCCTCAGTTTCTCCGCAAATCAGAGAAGGCACTGAAGCGTTCTCAACGCCGATTGTCCAAAAAACAAAAAGGCTCAAAGAACAGAGCTAAAGCGCGTATTCGATTAGGCCGAAGGCACTTAAAGGTCAGTAGGCGGCGTAAAGATTGGGCTTGCAAGACAGCTCAAGCGCTAGTCAAGTCGGCAGACATGATTGCCTATGAAGATCTGCAAGTGCGGGATATGATCAGGAACCACAAACTAGCCAAGTCAATTCATGATGCAGCGTGGTCAGAGTTTTTTCAATGGGTAGAATACTTTGCCAAAATTTATGGCATCGTAACGGTTGCAGTTCCAACGGCATACACTTCCCAAGACTGTTCAAGATGTGGGCATCGAGGACAGAAATCACTCAGCACTCCGAGCCGAGAGTGTATTAAGTACGTCAACCAACTTTCAGACTCTTTCTTGATAAATAAACCTGTTATTACCTACATTGACAGGTAATTATGAAATTAAGATGAAATACCATCGGGTTAAAGGGTATTTACCCAGAAATAAGTCATGACTGTTTTGCCATTCCGATTTGACCCCTCTTTCGTTACTTCAGCTAGAGTAAAATAAGCCTCTAAGTAACAGAAGCCAAGCCTGGACTATGGTGACACCGAGAGCGGCAGTACAGACAGTAAAATTTATTGACGATTACTGCCAAAACTATCAACACTTGTTTGAGGATGTGAGAAAGGCATGAAGCCTTCAAGTTTATGCACTTGGGGATGATATTAAAAATTCGCCGTTTATAGGAGGAAGATCAGTATAAAACCCAACTATAATTGGTCTTCGAAATTATCCAAGAGTTAAAAGCCTTAGGGTTCAAAATTAAACTAGTTTTAGTGGATAGTTTGTACGGAGAAAGTGGCGATGTAATTGAGGTTTTGAACCTGACTTTTCCCGGTATCTTGTTGGGAAGCGCTATCGCCCTACTCGACTATAGTATTTCTGGCTGAATTTTGATAATGAGAATCAAAACGAGAGTAACCTGAAGGCGGTCACGCATTAACCGCCCTCAATTCCCATAAGTTAATTGGGGAGTGGTTGTGTAAGGGGTGACGCAAATGGATAATTGGAACAGCCAAAACTTTTCAGGTTGCTGTCTGGGAGAAAAACGGCTCAATCGCCGTGCCGTAGAAATAGCCCAAGCAGCAATGTCTAATGATTTTGACCTGATTGGTGCCCTTGCCGGTCGTTACGCTGCCGACAGGCAAGGACAGATTTCCGGCTAGTTTTAGAACGTAAATGTGGTTCGAATCGTTCCCACGTAAATGTTGTCGTTGCCGTCGTTGTGCTCTGGATTGAAAATCACTATCACCCCAGGCGTGATTGCAATGTTGTCAGTGAGTGGGAAGCGGTAGAGACCCTCTAGGTGGTAGCTATTGTCAGCATCTGTGCGAACAGCACCTTCACCAAAATCATTGTTAGTTATTTTAGGCGGTTGACCAAAAATAAGACCGAGCACACTGCCCTCTCTGACAAAGTCTTGCAAAGCTAGTGTTGCTGCCCAGTTGAAAATCCTGGCATTATCTCCTCTTGTTACTCCGGCAACATCGCCATCTTCCGCTATGGCGTAAGTCAACCCGCCCCAACCGGAAATACTGATTCTGGGGGTGAGCTTGAAGCTGGCTTCCACTCCGTAATGGTTTGCTGAAGTAGCGGCTCCATTAAAGGGATTATTGGAAAAGTTACTACCTGTACCCCCCGCAGTGGCAATACTGTTAGCGGTGATGTCGCTGCTTGCAAGATTATCGTAACTGTGGACGTAGGTCAGACCTAAATTGAAGGCTTCACTAGGTCGGAATTCCAGCTGAGCAAGGGCTGCATAGTCACCATTGAAAAGCCCCAAACCATTGTTAGGGTCATTAGCTCTAGGCGTGAAATAACCCAAAGATAGACCGATTGGCCCCAATACTGTTCGGATAGGATTTAGGCAGTGCTGGGAATAGTGAAGGTCCGTTGTGCTAACTTGGTGCCATGACCTCGGTGGAGGCGCTTCCTGGCGGGAAACTTCGACCTGGGCTTCTTGACGACGCGGGGATTAGTTCGGCCCTGGCGTGGCGGAAGCTTCTGACTCACAATCTCCTGAATGAGCCAACTGAAAAAAAGGGGATTTCCTCTGGCTGAGCGTCTTGAAACTTAGCAACAGCGCGGCGCACGACGCGGAGAGTGACAGTAAAACTCAGACGCAACGGCGACATCTCAGCCCGCTGTGCAGCTTGGAACATGAGGCAGCGCACAGCCCAATGTGCCAATAACCAGCCATAGATTTCCTGGACGACTAGGCGGGGCTGCTTCGACCGAATTGGCGTTTTGCGCCCGTTGAGATGAGTTTTGAGTTCGTCCAGGGTGGTTTCGGCTTCGAGAGCGTTGATGGTATTCTCGAGCTAACAATAAAGCTGGGAACAGGGCGATATCCAGCAAGTCAGTGATTAAGCGGTAAACCTGTTGCTGGTCATCTTCCGCAATGGTGTACTCAATGACCCGCACTTGGATGCGTGTACCACCCTTTCGCTTCGACTTGCCGTCTGGCGCAATCCAACTCAAGTAAGACCCATCGGCTAAGGTTTGGACGACCTCAAATTTAGCGTTCGCAGGCACTCGACCGAGCAAGTGACAGCCTCGGTCTAAGGTCGCTCGAACCATTTTGTAGGAGTGCAGCCCAAAGGTCCCACATCAACAGCATCCCTGCCGTCACAGAACGCAGGAGTCTCAACGCCCGGACTCGTTCTCCCATGCGGTAGGGACACAGCAGGGCGTCAGTCACCAAATGCGTTCCGGCCTCCACCAACATTACCAATCGCAATGAGCGGAAAAGCTGCTTGTGTCCCTGGTCGCGACCCAGGATAGCCCCACACTCTTGCATTCGCTGCCGTGTCCGGTACGTCGAAAACCGTACCATCCACAGCCATCAACCGCAGTCCGTTCAAAAAGGCTCCAGGCGTGTTCGGGGTCGCCAATGGCCTTGCCACTAAAGCAAACAGCCAACTCATCACCTGTGGCCCCACACGAAAAGCCGGGCTTCGCTAATTGCTGATTTGCTCGGAGTTCGCCACCATTGCCCCAATCGAATCCATTGGTTGCAAAGCGCCGTCTGCCAGATTCTTGAGCACGTCTACAATTGACTCTTGTGACCACAAACTCATGCCAATCACTAAGGCCACTACCAATTGGGTCGGTAAGCGGCGTTGCCGTTCTGCCTGACTTTGCGTTGCCTCGATTGCTTGCTGTATCCTTTCCTCTGAAATCACTGTTTCCAGTGCTTTGAACACCTCCCCTGCTTCCATCTGGGCAGTGGTCAAGCTGAATTCACGCGCGTTGCATCTACTGGCTGCACCCATTCCCAGGACAACAGCTACTTTACCAGCTCCCGCCTTAACCGAACAGTATTGTCCAGCCAAGCACGATGGACTCTATCAACATTGCGACAATCGATAAAGAAATCGGTATCCTTATCGATATTGATGAAGAACTCCCAAGTCTCGATAAGGAAATTGATGGCACCTCAGACCTTGGCGATCGCGCTTCTGACCCAGAAGTGACTCCATCGACCGCATTACTCCTAGATGATGCGCCAGTTTTATTAACTCCAGATGCTCTACCCAGCGTAGAGTCAGCTCAGACGCCCTCGGAAAATGCCACTTCTGCAATTGCGCCAACAGCCAGGAAGCACAAACGCCCTCCTTTGTGGGCGGAAGACCTGGAACGCATGACGATGTTAATGGCTCAGCAGGGTGTCTTTGGTTCCCCCGCCGATTTGTTTCACCAACTACTAAATGCTTTTGAGCAGTTGCAGCATCAGCATCAGGCACAACCACAACAGGGTCTAGAAGTTATTCGCTGGTTCACTACCGAAATTGACTCCCTCCGAGCTACAATCTCTCAGCTTGAACAGGAACGCGATTCTCTCCAGGCAGATCGGCTTCCAACTGATGAGCTTGAAAGTCTCAAGACTGAAAATTCTCATCTCAAAGACCAGTTGCAAACTACTCAATTTCGTCTCGATAGCATCTATCAATTGCTGGGACACTCAGCAGATGCGACGGCTCCTACTCCAACTGCCTCTCCTACCCCAGTCTCCACCACACTAGTAACGTCTTCTCCACCGACTCCTCCAACTGCTGAAACTCCCACCAGGTTATCACCATCTCCGAAACCAGCCAAACCTTCTCGCTCCCAAACAGAAACTGCACAGAAAATTAACCAGATCGTTGATGCCATGATTCGTTGGAACTCCTCTCAGCAAGATCACCAGCGCCTCATTCGCATTTCAATTCCTCCCGTCAAAGCCCTCGCTTCTGCTTTGGGGGCTAACTACCAGCCCACTCAATACTTCTCGGTTAAGCCCAAAATCAGGTAAAGTGTCTATTGTCCCCTAAGAGCGAGAGTGCAACGGTTCGTGCAGCTCAAAGAATTCTCCTTCATCTGCCCAGTGCTTGAATGCGACGTAGTATTCAAAGCGATAGAAACGGTCATTGCCCCTGATGTAATCGCACAAACCCTTGGGAACACAGACAGTGTAGAGGAGCGGGTATCGCAAGTTGCCATCACAACTGGTTGTCTGTTTGGTAATTGCAATGAGTTTATGGTCAAGTGATTCAATGGGAACTGTGCTCAAGAATCTGGTCAATGGGTTGAGTAGACAGTGGACTGTCCTGGGGAAGTATTGGCGAGTGCCGAACAGTGCTTCGATTAGCGAAGCGTGAGCCTGCGTGTGGGATGTCGGGTGATGAGCCAGTTATTTGAGCAAATAGTACGTCCCAAAGCCACCCCGGAAACTCCGGGGGCCTTTTTGGGAGGACTGAGAGTGATGGCAATAGACGGAACTGTAGTGGATGTGCCAGATAGTCAAGCCAATGCCAAAGTCTTTGGATATCCAGCCAGCCGCCCAGGAACTCAAGCCGCATTCCCCAAAGTCCGGTTGGTGTTGTTAATTGAAGCTGGAACCCATCTGATTGCCGACGCTTTGATGTGCGGAGCCGGAGACGCTCCGCCTCCGGTCCATATCGCACTGGAGAACGGGTGCGAGCTTTAAAACTGCTGCGCTCCGTCACACAGGGGATGCTACTGATGTGGGACGCCCGGCTTGCATTCGTATCGCATGGTGAATGCCACTCTAATTCAGGGATGCCATTATTTGTGACGAGTACCAGCCAATGTCAAATTCGAGTTCGTAAAAGTTTTGACTGATGGGTCTTATCTGAGGAGCGATTTACCCAGACCGTAAATCCCAGAAAAAAGGTGCAACCAGGATTCAGGTGCGCATAATTGAGTACACCATCGATGCTGACGGGAAGCCGACTACTTACTGTTTAATTACCAGCTTGATGGATATTGCTCTATTTCCAGCTTTATTGCTAGCAGCAGAATATCATGACTCGTTGGGAAAAGCGAAAATACAATTGACGAACTCAAAACCCATTTCAATGGGCGCAAAACTCCCATCCGTTCTCTTAAACCTCGTGAAGTTGTCCAAGAAATTTATGGTTGGCTTTTGGGACACTACGCAGTACGGTGTTTGATGTTTCAAGCGGCACAACAAGCTGGAATATCTCCATTGAGCTTAGGTTTTACTGGTACTCTCAAAGTCATAAGGGCGGGCTATTTCTGATTTTCAGGATGCCAACAACGAGCAACTGCCCTTTTTTTCTCCAGGCTAATTAGGGAAATCTTAGATGAAAAGATTCCTCCAAGACTTGGTAGAAGTAACCCCCGTGTCGTCAAAAAACCTCGCTCAAAGTTCCCTGCCAAGAAGCGTCTGCATACGGAAGTGGGCGTCAAAGGACAACAGATGTCCTTCACAATTGTCAATACTGCTTAACCGGGCGTATCTAGTTGGGGGCTATTGAGTCTGCGGGAGTAGTAGCCGATAAGTACCGCTTTCAAGCAGGATGAGAATCCCCAAGCCAATCAACACAAAAGGAACGAGAGTCCTACCATAACGAGTTAAAACACTCGCGACAGCAGGCTGGCGAGTAAGTTGGTAGGCAACGTAGCACCAAACTCTTATAAGTAAAAAGAAGACGCTGAGAATAGCTCCTAAACTGGGCAGGTTACTACTGGCAAATAACGGTACATATATACCGATATTGTCACCCCCATTGGCAACTGTT
>QQTW01001123.1_pt1 | contig 18337 bp, 27 predicted proteins | sample 1904831 | NCBI WGS metagenome assembly QQTW01 (sample SAMN09435610, study PRJNA476489) | Subsurface metagenome, whole genome shotgun sequencing project. | reverse complement strand
GCCTCCGAGTGTCCGTCTCGGGGCCGGAAAGAAGCATGGGTAGAGAGAGGACGACGTTCTTTTGGAAATTGGGTTACGATGATCTACGAGGGATGAGTTGATGAGATGAGATAGTGATGCCACGAATTGATCAACAAACAAGGGCTTGAGCGAAGATCAGGCTGAGAATTCGTTGAACAATCACCAAACGGATATCTAAACGTGGCAGCATTGGAGAAATCTCTTGATTGAAGCTACCCGAGATGCTAGACGAGAAAAGTGCAGAAAAGAAAGATCCACAATCCCCCGGCTCATTCCTTGGTCTTTTGCGTACCGCGCAACAAACCGGTCCGTCGGGCGGCGATGAGACCAGCCTTTTGACCCTGGGCCGCATACCGCGAGATGGTCGAGGCCTTACCGATATGCTGATGGTTACCACCACCGTGAGGCTGTACCAGAAATATATTAGTCCGTTGATTTCAGAATGTATATTGTAATTGATGATGATACTCACGTGGTCGACGGGATTCATGGCAACACCTCGAGTCTTGGGCCACGAGTTTCGCTTGACGGCGAATTTATGCTTGGCTCGCGAGGCCTCTGCTCACGTTATTAGCACATAGACGGCGAACCTGAACGGAAACACCCACTCAGCATGGGCTTGTCGGTTCGTCCACCACCAGCCACGATGCCCACCATGCCTCGTGCCGTGCTCTTGACCACCTTCTTGGCACCGCTGGGGAGCTTGATCCGCGTCTTGTTCTCATCCGGATTGTGTCCAATCACCGTCACATAGTTGCCCGAGGTTCGTCCCAACGCGCCACGGTCGCCGGCCTGCTCCTCCACGTTGCTCACCACCGTTCCTTCGGGCAGGGAGGCCAGCGGAAGCACGTTGCCGACCGTCAGCGCGGCCTTCTTGCCGGCGTAGATGAACTGGCCCGTGTACATGCCTTCGTTGGCGATGAAGGTCTCGGTGTGCTTCTTGAACCGATACGGATCCCGGAATTGGATTTGCGCCAGGGGTGCTCCACGGCCGGGATCGTGAATGATATCCTTGATGACCCCTCGAATGTAACCATGACGTTCAGCGTAGTCGAGTGTGCGGAACCGCGCCGGGGCCTTGTTGAGACGCGTGTGGGCCGCTGATGATTGTTAGCAGCATACATCAAGACTGCATTAAAGACAGATAGTGGTGCACGTACTGAAGATGGATCCACGACCCTTTCTCTGATTTCGGATAACTCTCCCCATCGTGAGAGGAGTCTGGCAACGTCAGTGAGGGATGTCTTGTTGACAATGTCACTGGGGGCGTCTTACCAATTGCCAAGATGGTGATATGAGTGGGCAAGGTGAGGTCCGAGGTTGACCCAACCCCAAATTCCAAGTGCGGCTAGGGCTTGTGCCCTGATCTCAGATCATGTGACTGATATCATGTGACTCAGAAACCAAGTCCTACCACTGAAGATGGCCCTTACTTGTCCACAGCTCATTCGATAACAGCTCTCTGTATGAAACGATCCAAGAGCTAACTAGTTTATCTATCAACTTCCGAATTATTTTGCTGGTCGTTGTGGGTCGCCGACCTGTTGTCGCTCAAGACGATCGCCTCCAAAACGCCGGCCCCTTCCTGTCATCCACCCTCGCCCCCTCCAACGTTCGCGTCAACTCCTCACCACGGAGCACTCCGTCAACCCGTCGTGACGCAACGGCCCCCCGCCGCGGATGAACCCTCATCAAATGAATCAAGGACCCTGGATGCATTATGGTAGCTGGTCAGCAGCTATCTTTCGTTCTAATCATTTCTGTTGATCGCTGGCGTCAGTGCTCTCTCCATAGGTGGCCATAATGCTGGATGTGTGCTATGGCCACTACGGATCGTATCATGCATGATATCAATTCTCAATAGTCGTCCACTATTGATTCGGGCGCGTCAATCTTCTGAACGCGTCTCTTCCATCGTAGTCCTTTGCTGGCATATATCGCTTTCTCGCGATGTATCCGATTATGGACCAAGTTCCGCGCTGTTGCGCATGAAAAACTGTCGCAGGAGTCATCGCGTGGAGTCCAGTGCTGGCAAAATGGAATGTCGTTGCAAAGTGGTTGTTGGAAGTGCTCCGCCCAATCAACCGAGTCTCAGCCCGGTATGGAGATTCAACTTCAACCGTTCTCCATCTCCCAACGGATCTGCCCGGCCGTGCGGCCTCTGATCGAGCTCGAAAGCTTACCGAGTACTGCACGGGAGTGCATGTCACTCCGGGATCATACAAGACATGTCCGCAGTGCCACATTAGGGGGTCCTACGCTGGTTCTCTTGGCCATGTCCTCGTCGGGCGCCTCAACACCATGGATGGCCATCCAAAGTGTTCGAAGGGGGGTCACGAGTCGTTGAACCTCCAAGCAACTTTGTGTCCGTGGTCGGTCGCAGTTTACAAAGCTCTGGGGAGGTGCTGTCGGACGAATGTTCGGTGGAGGTTGCCGATGGCCGCTGCAGTCGCAGCAAGGTACCCGACCCAACGACTCGACGACGACGACGACGAAGACATGGTCGGAAAGGTTGTGAGAGAATCTTCTGGAGGGCTATCTTGATCTTGCAGTGGCTAGGGAATGAGGACGGGTAACTGGGCGTGTCAATAGCAAGCTGGCCGCGGTCGCACATCAATTCAAACCCTCGTATGCGTGAATTCCCTGCGCCCGACTTCGCGTGCTTCCTCCGCGCCCTGAGGCTCTCCGTAGACAACACACCACCTCTTCCACTCCACTCACTTCACCTCACTCCATCCACATCCACCTTCCTCAATTCTCTCCACCGTCAACTCTCTTCCTCGTAGCATCCACTCCACATCATCATCCACACGTCCGCAAATACCTTCGCTCTACATCCAACATGTCCGACTCCGACTCGTCTGCGCTATCGTCGCCGCCTCCATCGGATCAGGAGAATGACGACAATCCTTTTACGGTCTCGACCAAAGGCGGGATCACCAAGTTCCTCTCCAAGCCGACCACGTCTTCCTCGAGCGCGCCCAACCCCAAGAAGCGCCCGGCCTCGCCGCCTCACGAATATGTCTTGGCTGATAATCAGGACATTCCGGTACGCTTTCTAAATCTACTCTCGACACGTTGGCGACGTGTTGGGCATACTCTACGCTGGGGGGTGGCTGACACGGATTTTAGTTCATCGTGATGTTTGCGTCTCGCTTCTACGAATGCCTCCCCAAAACTCTCCATTCCTTCGGCCCCCAAGACCTCGAACTGGCCGCCGTCGAAACGATCCCAGGCGATCTACTAGAGAGTCTACTGTGCACGCTACTCAGCTTGGTGCTCAATCGCAAGAAACCGGTCGAGTACGTGTTTTTTTTTTTCAGGGCTTGGTGTTGCGTCGCTACGCGTTCTTCTACCTGTTAAACGGGTTTCTCCATTTCGCGACCCAAAACGCGTGAACATCGGAACAACACACTAAAATTCTAATGTGACAGGCGGAAGCATTATCAGCGTGCGCTGGAAGAAGCGATTCATTCTCATGTGTCGCAATGGCCGCGTTCGTGGGAAAAGCAGAATCCGTTGCGCGGTGGAAAGACCTTTGCCGACATGGACCCTTCGGAACGCGTTAGTATTCCCTCTCACACACCTCAATAGAAAGTGGTAACATGCTAATATCTTTTCTGCTAGCTGCATCTCCTCAAAGCGTTGATTCTGTGGTCGCTGTCGTCATCCGAGCTGGTCCGAGGTACCATCACAGCCAACTACAAGCAAGTTCGGCACGAGGACGACCTCAACCAGCCGCTTTCCGTTCAGCCGTGGGGTGAAGATGGAGACAAGCGCCGATATTGGTTGGTGGAAGGGCGCGAAGATACTCATTTCCGGCTGTATCGGGAGAGCAACCGGAAGTTTAAGAACAACACCTGGTGGTCTGTCGCCGGGTCGATCGATGAGCTGAAGGCGGTTGCAGCACGCTTGGACGAGGATGATAGTCAGGCTGCGAGACGACTGAGCGACAGGATTATGCTGGCAACTCCCCGGTTCGAAATGACGCAGGAGGTATGCATTTGGAATCGTTCAAGATATTGGTGCAATCTAACGTGAAGTAGAAGCGCAAACGCCGCGAGTATCGTCAGGCCCGAAAGGCGAATTTCACCCGTCCCGAACCTGGCTTCTCGCTATACGAGGGTCGGACGCGAGGCAAGAAGATGAAATACACCTTTAGCTCCGACGAAGAAGATGATGACTCCGCACCGGTGACCAGGCGGCGGTCGAGCCGTCAGTCGGGCGTGTCCACGCCCTCGGTGGGTTCCGGACAGGCCGTCTTCACCGCCAGCGGCAGGCAGGTCAAGCCCCGCGTGGGTGGCGTCTACGGCGAGAAGATGCACAGTGGACAGACACGAGGAGTGACGCCGGCCGCCAGCGTGGCCAGCTTCGTCGAGAATGGAGCCAATGGCGCGAATGGAGCGATCCAGCCTGAGACATCTGGCCGCACTCGGCGCTCCGGGTTGCGTCAATCGATGGCAAAGCATGCCGCGGGAGGCGAGCACATTGCCGGGTACAATGAGGTGGACGAAATGGACGATGAGGAAGAAGCTGCGTCCAGCGGCGTCGACGACTATGCCGATGATAAAGACGGCGACTACGGCGGCGAGAGCGCGGCCGATGAAATGACCGACGACGAGCTGGACTTCGACGAGCTGGACGGAATCACCGGGCTGCCTCGCAGCCTGATCGTCATCTTGAAGTATCGCAAGGAGCTTCTGGAGTTATTGCCGCCCAATCACTCGCTGCGGTCCTGGAATGTGAAATCGATTCTTAATGGCGACTCTATCGTCCAGGATAATGCTCAGCCGATGATAAACGGCAACAGCAATAATTCACCATCTGTCACTACCCCGCAACTTTCTTTCGAAAAAGACGTGCCTGATCATTTGCCGCCAACTAAGATGAGCACGACCGTGGACGTCGCTTTGTCCTAGAGCTGGTTGTGCGTGCAGACTTTCATGCTACCATATCGGCTCTTGCACCTGACAATCTGGTTTCGTGGGAGATGGGCATCGAAAGAGTGGGATTACAGCAGCAGAAAAATCCAGCGTTTGATGTTTGATTGCATAGTAAAAGGTTTTGTCAGTCTGGGTGGGTTAGCAGAGGCAATCGCTTTTCGTTAGCTGGAACATGGATTTCAGCGTGGACGAACAGCGATAAGAAGGGTGCTGGCAGCAGTTAGGCAGGGCACCGTTTTCTCACTGGCAAGTTCATGGCTCAGAACGTTTCTGTGGCGGCCGGCTTAGAGGGCCCATCAGAGAAGCACGAAGCCAGAGGTTGGGGCATCCCGGTGTTCACAACAGCGTGAGGTTCTCGATGACTTGCCTCTTACAGGCTTGTAAGCTCACAAGCTCAGTTATGGGCCAATATCATCAATCATTAATGGATTCGAAGGAGCCATGCACAGATGAAGCTATCTAATCTGAACCCGTGCTGGAGAACTGCGCTGTGTAAAACTAATCGTGGGAATCAGCTCCGCTATCATCGCTTGTTCACATGCATCATGCACTCACATTCTCGACCTCTGCGGCCAACTGCTGTCCTTTGGGGGGGCACTCGTTCGCCCGGTATCTTCCAATTATTCACGCCATACCACCATCTCCGTATCCGTGCTGGTTGATCAATTAACACATTGCAACCCTCAAGTTGGTCATGTTTGAACACATACATCCAACGGTCTTCCCACTGAAGCTTGCTGTCCTGTTCCAGTAACCCCAACCATGCAGCACTAAAGTCCACAATGTCCCTTGAATCAAAGGGAGAAAAACCTGATGGACATCAATTTTCTTGCTCTTCAAGAGACCTTCTCCTCCTTTCAGGGGGACTCTATTAACATACCTGATCCCTAGCGGTAATCCAGAGCACCGCTCCTCTCGTCTCCGCTCGACTGATGCTCGCCAGATAACTCTGCTCGAACCGCAAATCGGGCAAAGGAGGTAGATTGTTCTTTCTTCTCGCGGGTCTCACCCCATCATCATCGCTCGACGAGGGCGGTACATAGGTCAGCGGCTCCTTTCTGCTCGCTGCTGTGCTGGGATTTAAGTCATGAGCTACTGAAGGATTCTGCTTGATTGAGGCAGTCTGAATGGTTTCTGCAATCTGAATTGCTGGATTGGCCATTGTTCACTTTGGTGATATGGGATAGGGCAGGTGGTTGGAACTCAAGATCATCAATGTTCCAGCATTAACCGTTGGGGTTAGCAACGGCGGATGGCGAGAGTCGGCCCGAGGAACACGGACCACCTCGAAGAGCGCGTGAGCATTCATAACCACTTCTGGCATTCACCACCTCCCCCTTCAAGTAATCAGCCATGACGCTTGAAACATATATAAACTCCGTTGTGAAGTTGGCTACTGTGGCACCCATTCTGGGGCATGAGAAAGACAAGGACAATGAGGGTACGAGTGTGGTGGATCGTCACCTTACTCCCATGGCTATGCGCCAACGGTCACGCGCTTCGAGTCGGTGATGCGTCGCCATCCAGCGCTCATCAGCATGGACCTACTGGCGTCGCCAAGGATCCTTCAGTGTGCCCTTCCAAAACGGTCAACTATATCACCCATCGGCTTCCTCAGCAGTGTCTCAGGACGGGTTGGTCGAGCGCCAATGCGACGACGTCGAGCAGTCTGGACGGCCCGTCCAATACAGACACTTCTGGGTCGATAGCATCGACAGCGAGCGGAGCCACTGCTGTTCCAGAGGCCACGCCCGGCTCTGATGGGCGGCATCACGGAGATGGCTCAAGCAAGACCACGGCCGGCGTGATAGCATCAGAAGCAAGTGGGGATAGTACTGCACAAGCATCATCTTCGGAATTGGCTCCTTCGTCAACGTCCAGCTCAGCTTCAGGATCGACGGCCACCACTATTGCATCCAAAACTGAAGCCGATATCGAGCTGGACTCGGCGCTCGATAACGCCAATTTCCTCTCATTTGAAGAATGGAAGAGGCGGAACCTGGCGCGGGCGGGGCAGTCCCCAGAGAGTCTTGGGGACAGACGACTCCAGTCTGCAGGAAAGGAGCCACGACAGCGGCCGCGGAGTATCAATCACGCATTGGACTCGCTTGGAGACGATACCGAGATCGACCTGGACTTTGGGAGATTTAGAGACACTCCCAGCTCGACGGAAGCAAAGAACGAAGCGGCCGAGGCGCACAAGGATACTCCGATTGATGGTGGCAGAGAGGCGAAGCCAGCGGAGGGCGATGATAGTCGTCCTCAGAAACCACGACAGCGGAGTCGAGACGCTGGCAAGACCTGCAAAGAACGCTTCAATTACGCCTCCTTCGACTGTGCGGCGACGGTCCTCAAATCCAATCCGGAGAGCAAAGGATCGTCGTCGATCCTGGTGGAGAACAAAGACAGCTACATGCTGAACGAATGCTCGGCGGCCAACAAATTCTTCATCGTGGAGCTGTGTGACGATATTCTGATTGATACCATCGTGTTGGCCAACTTTGAATTTTTCAGCTCCATCTTCCGGACCTTTCGAATCAGCGTGTCGGATCGATACCCGGTGAAGATGGAGAAATGGAAGGACCTGGGCACGTTTGAGGCGCGGAATACGCGAGAGATGCAGGTGTTTTTGATTGAGAATCCGCTGATTTGGGCGAGGTATGTCCGGGTGGAACTCCTAACGCACTATGGGAGCGAGTTTTATTGTCCGATAAGCCTACTGCGAGTCCATGGCACTACGATGATGGAGGAGTTTAAGCATCAAGAAGATCTGGCCAAGGGAGAGGATGATCTTGAGGGGGAGGAAGTTGCGGAGGAAGAGGAAGACGATGGAACGGGGACGAAAGCAGAAGAGCACTACAAGGCTGGATTGGCCGAGAAACCGAGGGACTCACAGCCAGAGCCCGTTGATCACAGAGAAACCGCTCAAGGCAACTCTAGTGAAGTGGAAGTGCAGAAGAGTCACCAAGGAGACATTCACGATAGAGAGTCGTCAAACCCTGCCGACCAGGGCAGCAGTGTCTCCCTGGCGATCAAAGCCTTGCAGACTCTGGCAAGAGATGACCTGTTCCTTAATAAAAATCCGTCATCCCCAGTGTGTCGGACTGATGAAGTTCATTCGACGGCGTCACCCACAAGCACAAACGCTTCGGACAATACATATTCTTCCAATGCTACCGCCCTTGACTACACACGACCCACGAACGCTACCCATCAATCATCATCTGGCCCTCCCCATGCTGAGGAATACCGCGAGAGCTCCGCTGTCCCCAACACTCCTCCCAAGCAACCCGCCAAGCAGGAGACGACATCAACCCAGCACGCACTTCCCCCCACGAAAGCCCCCAGTCAGCCCTCTCAGGAAGTCGACCGAACAGTACCATCATCAGCAACCCACCCACACCTCCCCAACCCAACCACGCAAGAAAGCTTCTTCAAAACAGTCCACAAGCGTCTCCAACTGCTCGAAACCAACGCCACGTTATCCCTGCAATACATCGAAGAGCAATCGCAGATCCTCCGCGACGCATTCAGCAAAGTTGAAAAGCGGCAACTCGCCAAAACCCACGCATTTCTCGAAGATCTGAATGCAACGGTGTTTGCTGAACTCCGCGGCTTCGTAAGTCCCATCACCCATCCACTGTCTCTCTCCCCAAAGCGAGGCCTATGTATTTCTTGTATTCTAATATCAAGAAGAGACAACAATACGATCAAATCTGGCAATCCACCGTCCTCGAACTCGAACATCAAAGGGAACAATCCCAGCGAGAGATCCTCGCGGTGAGCGCCCGTCTAGGCATCCTCGCCGATGAAGTTGTGTTACAGAAACGCATGGCCATCGTACAATCCGTGTTATTGCTACTTTGTCTAGCCTTCGTCATCTTCTCGCGCTCTTCCATCGGAAACCATCTCGAGCTACCGCTCATGCCGAATATGTCTCGATCTGGAACGAGTGCTCATAACAGGAGTAATAGTCGGCTTAGATTCCCTTTTGAAAGTCCGTTTGGAAGTCCGGCGTTGACGAGACCGAGTTCGTCGAGGGAGGGGGAGGATGAAAAGTCTTTTGGTGGTGGAAGTAGCGGGAGTAGGGGTGGGACTGGAGAACACCGTGGGCATCAGGGGAGTAATGGTGGCGGTGGTGATGATAGTAATGGAGGGTTCAGGATGTTATCTCCGCCTCGATTGACGGTGGAGCATTCGCTGAGTCCACCTCCGTCTTCAGGTGAGTTGTCTGATTCAGAAGATCGATCGGAGGATGTGGTATCGACCAGCTCGAGTCCCGAACGGAGAATGAGGATGATGAATAATCATCGTCGCCGAATTGGAGACGGAGATGGAGAAGGACAAAGAGAAGGAGCAACTGCGGGACAGGGAAGAGGTGGTGGTAGGACCGGGCAGCAAACGGATCTACAGCCATCGACACCACCGCTGCCGCCAACGGGACTATTACGTCCCGGTGGTTTGAGAAAACAACGCTCCTCCGGGAATCACCACCATCATGGAAACCTGCATCGGACGCACTGGCAAACGGATGGTGGTAGTGGGAGTTATCACCGGGATTCTTCTTCAGAGCTGTTGCGGCCAGGGATGGTTGGTCATCGAAACTCATCCGAATCTGGATCTGGATCAGGTTCGCGAAGAAGAAGAAACGAGGATGTCTCCTCTCCATCACATGATGATCGTGAAGTCCATGTTCGGCGGACGCCGCCGAGCCATGTGAACGCCGTCGACGGTAATGATGATCATGACCATGACCATGACCATGAAGACGAGGAGGATGTGTATGAAGACCAGGATATCCTCTGCATTTACCCTCCTCATCATCGTCCCCATCGGCATCATCACGATCAGACTGATGATTCCCATCGACATTCAGCAACGAGAGGGATGGTGGCTTCACCTCCACGCTCACGATCAACATAATTTATCCTCTGATAGAAAGATGACTTTCTTCTTGTATTGTTTGTATACCGTCTCTGTCTGTACGGCACCAAAAGGCTGTAGCTATATTATACCCTTTCCATTAAATAAATAAATCTTCCTTCTTCTTCTTCGTGTATCATATGGACTGCAGTATTCATGAATGTCCTTCCACTTACAAACACGTCCATACTGTACACGTGTGAAGGAGGATAACGAGTCGATACCTGGTGAGTAAATAGTAAGTAGTGGTGACCGCTTCATAAAGTACAGTACGTATTCAGCGTAGACATCATCCTTGCGAGGGGAGGGTAGTCAGCTTCACTATGCGTACAACGTAGAAGAAGACCTAATCTTCATCACACTGATCACTGATGACGACAACAGCAACAACAACAAGGGGCAGGGCCCCTCTTCGAAGGGGGTTCTCTCCGAGCATCTATAGATTTACGACGACGACCATCAATTTGATCTGATTAGATAAGCTTGATTCTTATCGACTTCCCTCTCCTCTCCGGTTGTTGTTGTTCTTGTTGTTGTTCATCATCATCACTCCCTGCTGAGCTCGCTCGGAAGGTTTCTCTTTCTCCGCATCACCACCTAGCGCCTCCTCAAGATCTCGTTCACTTCACAAGCTAGGCAGGCGATGTTGAAAGACCTCTCTGCGTCTGTCCTAGAAAGGCACCGGATCGAGAGTACAAACGGAAGGTAGGGAAATCTTTATCAACTAATAACGATGTTGACCTCTGCATCTGTACTAGAAGCCACCGGATCGAGTATAGAGTACCGACAGATGCATAGGTATCTTTATCAGCCCACGGCGAGGAGGGAGGGACAGAGAGAGAGGCAGAAGCAAACAAACCAAAGTCGACGGGATTGAGAAAAGTACTGTAACGAGGTACCTAGATACTCCATACCTATATACTTCGTACATAGCAAATTCTAAAGAAACAAACAGAGTAAGTCGAACAAGAAAGAGAGTCGAAACAGAGTTCAAAATGCGGAAGAAATAATTCTCAAATAATAATAATAAAAATTCAAGTCTGCCACGTAAACTCACTCAATCTCAACAACCGATCATTCAGTTGCCGTCTCGCCTGCATCGCGGCTTCTCTTCGATCACTCGATAAAGCCTCTGAATGACACAGTTCCACAAGGAACTTTAATTCCTCGTGACTGAATGGCAGTAACACCTTTCCTTCTCCTTCATCTACTTCTCTTCCTGCATTCGTGTCTCCATTCTCGCTTCCCTTCTTGGCATCACTACTTTCTTCCACCTCCTTCTGTTCTTCCTTCTTCTTATCAGGATTGTTGGTACCAGAAGAGGAGGATCCATTCTTGGATTGCAACGCCTCCTTCGCCTTTTCAATAATCTGATCCGGTCCCGCTAGGAACAAATCGAAATACTGTGCGGATCTCCTTAGAACGACGTCGGGCTCGATATTTTTCAGATTTTGTTGGAGAACAAGTAGATTCAATTGCATCCTTTGACATCCCGCGCTATTCATGGCTTTGATGGATGAGGCGTTGGTCACGAGGAGGGTGTCTACCAGTAGACCTAGACCTGTTGTGATGAATCTTTTTGAATTCATTTCATTCATTAGCAAACAAACGATCTCCATGGGGTGTTAGTGGTGGGAAAAAAAGACGGTCAAAACTGACTTATGTTCCTTGTCAGGAAAATGCGTCACGAGATCTTCATCGAATCGAATCAGATCCGTATTGAACTCGAGGATAGCCGGATCGGGTTCATGCATGGGCTGATCGAGCATGTAATTACTCTTTAAACTTTCTGTGAGTTTGACGATGATTTGATACCGGATTTCCATGTGTAATGTGAATAGCACGAGGGAGGCGAGTTCTTCGTAAGAGGCGATGACTGCGTCAAATGATCTAAAGATCTCGCAGTTAGTAAATGACTGAGGAAGTGTCGGATGGGAGGGGCTTACGAGGCGACTTCAGATGTCAAGGGGAGGTAGACTGGTGGATTTTTGTTGTTGTGGTGGTTACGACCACTTCCCGCGGCGTGGCTGGTGTCGTAGGATGCCCAGTGGTGACCACCAAGACGGCCAGACGCGTCCCATGCCGATGTGCCGTTGCTGGGATTGCTGGAGTCGGTCATTCGTCGGAGAGAAGTCATTTTGCTCGCGAGCCATTTCTGTAAACTAATCAGTAGGTGGCTGCTAGGTATTGCGAGCAGAAATGATTACCATGGATGTATAAAGAAGACACAGCGAGGTGATGGACTTGCGATCGGAAATTACATCTGTTGCATCCAATGGCGATTCGTGCGTGTGTGCGATTAACAGCTGCGTTTCCTACATTCTGTTAGCACTGATGTTGTCAAGCCCACCGAGGATAGGTCATACCCGTCGTAATAAAGCTTGCTGATCGTCACCCGCGCCGGTCCAGAGCTTGGCGGCAGTCTCTCGGATTCCTTCCGATTCGCTCGCTGCAGCGGCGGCCTTGAGACGAATTCCTGATCCAGCTTGAGATTGGGCGCGCGTGACGAGGGCTGGGATTGTCAGTCGAAGCAGATTGTTGGAGCAATGGTCGATAACATACACTTGTACAGTCCACGACTCTTGTCATAGTATGTGATCATCTGAGCGATGACGGGCTGAGTAAACGCCTGGTCGTGCGGGATGCTGTCCAGCAATCTGCAAATCGTCGTAATCAACCCAAAGAAGGCAGCGGTGCCCTGCTCGAGTCAGTTCCATCACCCTCGACTATACAAAGTGCTCAACAGATAAATGTTTACTCACCCTGAAGATCGGCTTCCTGGCAACAGCGGCCCATTCAGGATCCACCTGGAATGCATCCAGTCCGATGATGATCTGCGCGCTGGACTCTGTCAAAGTCTCGTCTAGCTGCGGCTGAAACACATTGACCATGAAGTCGTCAAGGAAGGATGTAAGCTTGCTTGGGGGAATGTCGGACCTGAAAATTCTAGTTAGAGCAATCTCGGAGAAATATCAATGGTCCATACCCGGCCGGGACAATCTCGCCAAGCCGTCTGACAAACGCCAATGAAGGCCGCAACAGATATCCCATGTTGAACACACTCGGTTCAGCCAACAGGATGTGACCGGTTGCCGACACTTCCGCCTGACCTTTGCCGTCCTTGCTCGTCTTACCGAAAGGACGACGGGACTCCGACACGAGGCCTGGCACCGACATCTTCAGAATACCATTAAGCTCGTCCTGCGCAGTGGCCAAATCTGCCGAGGTGTCGTCGATGTTCGAGAGCTTAAACAGTGACTGGACGGCATTAGAGCCATGATTTGACGTTTGCATCCCATCAGCATACCTTGGACTTGTCTCGCTGGGCCTTTTTGAGGAACTTGCCCCCCGGCTGACCCTGCGCTGACCGAAACGCACTGTGACCGTCTGTGGCCAGGTAGTCATGCAAAATGGTGCGTATCTGGAGAAATCAGCCGGATGATTGCAAATTTTACCGTTTCTCTGACCTCATTCTGATACAACTTCCACAGCTCTTTGAAGCCTCCAGTCAGGTTGTCCGCATCCGTGATCCCCTCGCGCTTCACGATCCCCTCGATTACATCGTGCAATGCGCGATGGCCCTCGGCAATGGTTTCCAGCTTCGAGTAGAGCGTCCCCAAGAAATCAGAGATGATCGCTCCACGCGTCTCGTCATCCTGCGACCCGAGCTCAAACCTCGCTCTTCGACCTTGGGACGGAGCACCGGTGGCGTTGCGTCGTCGCTGATCGACTTCAGTGTACGTTCGATCGACCAGACGGAATAGCTCCGTCGGCATTCGCTGCTCAATGCTCTCCACCGCTAGATTCAGTCGGCCGAGCTTGTTGAACGCTTCGAGAAGTAGCTGAATATAAACGAAGTTGTCCGCTTCCAGATTTCGAGACGTGTCGTCGGTAATCTATACGAGTTGGTAATGCGAACATACGCTCTAGTGGGTCAACATACCGGAGCGGAGAGATTGAGATTCTCCAGAAATACATCCAAGGGCTTGGTCGACGGTATACCTGGTCAAGTGTTAACAAAAAAACTACGGTTAGATGAGATACATACCGGCGGGAGCTGCTTCCGGAGGACCCTTCAGGGCGTCCAGACCCATGACACTAAATCTCCATCGTTCTTGCGAATAAGGCGACTTGAGATAGAGATGGCTGTGTAGCTCCTCTATCAAGATATCGATCAAAGACTAGGAAAGTCAGCATTCCAGATGTTCGTAATTACAGATATACCCACCGTCTCCTGGTTCGCAACATAGACACGAAGCTCCGTGAGGGCAGTAATGTTCGCCATTTCAGGGTCCCTAGTGATCCTTAAAGCATTCTGAAGGACGTCAACGGCCGTCAAGAACTTCTTCTCCGAGATGTGGGCCTCCAGCAGCTCGGGAACTTGCTGCAACTCCTCGCTGATCTCGTCTCAGCAACAGTACAGCTAAAGTAGCGAATGGTCCACCTACATCTTGGCCAGAATCTGCAGCATATCGTCGTATTCTTGCGAGGAAGTAGCCAGCCGCTTGAATTCGGGCTTGGTGGTCGATAGGTTTGCCTTGGCAATCACCAGCGAGTCCCTCAACATCCTGACTCGTCGTTGAGAGTCAGAGATACTCGATTGAATCTTATGGAAGAGACCGATGGAGTTACTGAATCCCTCATGGTGTTCTAAGACGCCTCAGCACCATCTTCATAGACGTGAGGGTGCAAATACCATTTACGATCGCCTTCAGCGCCTTCTGCAGCTGGCTGAACGTATCCTGAAACTGCTGCGATTGGTGTGCACGCCCCAGAGAGCTCGAGTCCATGAACTGCAGGGCGACCTGCACGGGCACGCAGTTGGCATCGAGCATGAAGGACCAGTCTCTCTGGATGGAGCTGAGGACGCCTTGCAAGACCTCATTCATCAGCGCTACATCTCTTCATATTTGAGGATCAAGAACTGGTGGGCAATAGAACAAAGTTCTGGTGATTGACAAACTGAAGTCATATCTGATTTGCTGGAAGAGGAACATGGGGTTCGAGAAGTCCAGACATCTATTCACTGCTAACCTTCAAGCTGCTCTATACCGCGCCCCGCCTCGTTACTCGTTGCATCGCCCCGTCTGCCTGTGGCTCTCGAGACGCTCGCATCGGACCACTCGCTGTTCGATCGGTCTGCTCTCCTCCGGCCATATTCACCGCCAGACTGCGACTGGAGTTGTGATTGCGATTGCGACCCCTGCGCCGGTATTTGGTGGTGGATCGACTGGGCAAGCAGAGCACCATTGGTGGCATTGCTGGAGCCTCCATACATGACCGGTCTCTCTTCCGTGCTGACGCTCCCATTGCGCCCCTCATATGGCCTCCCATACTCTTGATTATATCTCGTCGAGCTCTGTGGATAAACGCCGTTCGCGTGATTTCCGTTCGCGAGCGGATAGGGTTGGTGCGGCCCTCTTGACATTCTGACGCATATGCAGTCTTCATTTCCAGCTGGAACACGCTCATCGGTCTAAAATTGCGGGCATCGCAAGTGACTGCAAACGACAGCCCTGTCGTGGGTGTTGGGTGTCGGTCTGGGATATCCCAGAGGTGGACTCGAGGTTGGTGGTCTAAGCTCGAAGCTCGCGACGCGTGCGCGCCAACACCGCTTGCGCCGGCAAATTCCTGACCTTCAATTGAGACCTTTACACAATCTACTGGCAGTGCGACACACACAAAAAGAATATCAGAATGAGATGTGTCGACAAGCAAGCAAGAGTGCGAGATGATGTAGATAGATGATTGATAGTTAACTCCCTTAATCCCTTCCACTTTCTGAGTCCTTTGGCGAAGATGGCTGTTGTGGGATTGAAAGGTGGCCTGGTGGGGAACGGGAGCAAACGGGGTTCACCGCAACTCGATCAACCACCCTTAATGTCTATAATTTCAGATGGGCTTGGTCTCCCTCTCCAGCCACCTGAGCGCCAGGCTGTGGGGTTCGAAGAACCCTTTGGTCTTTTCCAAAACCTCGGCGTGGTATGCATTGAGCCAATTCTTTTCGACGAACGTGAGGAGCTTCTCGTCAATTAGATTCCGACACATGGGGACCATGGTAGCATGCTCGAAGCCCAGATAAGGCGCGTCGCCGAACTGATGGGTGGTCTTTGCTTCTTTCACGATGATGATATCTGCCAGCAATCAGTCTTGGTCATCTTGATGAGAATATTGCCGCATACTCTCGATGCGAATGCCAAAGGATCCGTCCTCGTAGTAACCAGGTTCTAGGACGATGAGCTCGCGATACACCAAATCAAAGGCTGATGGTCTTACCATCGGAGAGAACATTTCCCGGTGCAAGCGCCGTCTCGGCATAGTGGAGTCGGGTTCCGATCCCTATGGGACCTTCATGAACATTCTGGAGGTGATTAGCTAGGTCAACCTCATTCAAGTTGTCCTGAAATCACCAGATATGAGCCCACACCGTGACCGGTGCCATGTCGATAGTCTAAGCCTTCCTCCCACAGGAACTGTCGAGCCAAGACGTCGAGCGACAGCCCATTCGTACCCTTGGGAAACACGGCCCGGTCGAGGGCAATATTCCCTTTGAGGACCAAGGTGTAGCCTTTTCGCTCCATGTCAGTCGGCTGCGTGAAATGTAACGTCCTGGTGGTATCGGTCGTCCCATCCAGATATTGCGCCCCAGAGTCGCACAGATACACGGCTGCTGGGTCAATCGTCGCGCACTTGTCTCGCTCCGGTTTATAATGAATGACCGCCGCATTAGGGCCCGTGGACGAGATGGTGTCAAACGACAACCCCATGAAGTGCTCCTTTTTGCTGCACGATCGTCAGATCTCCTCGGTTGAACCCATACAAAGAAAAACTCACGATCGAATCTCTTCCAGCTTATCCGCCCCCTGCACCTCGTCGAGCTTCGTCTTCTTCACGCAGAGCTCATGCTCGAGCCATGCGAAATACTCAATCAGGGCTGCCCCGTCTCGAACGTGACAGGCTTTCATCCCGGCGATTTCGACTTCGTTCTTCACCGCTTTCGCTTGTGCCACCGGACTGCGTACCTCCTCGACCTTGTCTTCACCACCGAGCGCCTGGCTCAAGGCCCATGATCCGCTGGAGGAGATCAAGAACCGTGGTTGGGCACTAGGGGGCTTCTTCTGGTCGGTAGCGCTCTCGCCCAGCAAGGATTGACTGAGCCGTTGCGTCTCATCAAAGATGGATTCGTACGCGCGAATCGTTACGGCGTCACCCAGATGGGCACGGACTGCGTCCGAGAGCTTGCTCGAATCTACAAAGAGATCCGCTGTGGAGGCCGTAATGATGGCATAGGAATAGAACACCGGATTGTAGGGAATGCTAAATATGATATCAGCAAATGCCGGATCGGTGACCCTTACCACTTACTCGCTGCCCCGGACGTTGAACAGCCACGCTATCTCATCCAGCGTGCCTGGTATCCACACCATCAGCGTCTCTCGTTGAAAGCGCCAGTCAGAACAAGGAAGCTGATATGCAGCGTACTCAGAATGATGCCAGGGCTCTTGGCCTTCTCGAGCTCTTTGCGAAGATCCTCGAGCTTCTTGTCGAACGACTTGCCCGCATATTCCAGACCCAACACCTTGACAGGATTGCTGGGTCGCGGAGGACGAGCATCTCCCCAGACCGCATCGACCAAGTTGTCCTTGATGGAAACAAGGCCCGCACCGCCTTTCCTCGCAACCTTCTCATGCAGCTTGCGGGCATCAGCTTCGCATTGTCAGGCTCAGGTCATCTGCATGTCTCGCGAAAGACTTCTCACCTGCCGTGACCACTGTAGGATCCACTCCCACTGTCTTGCCGCCTTCCGACTGGTCCACCGTCCTAGCTTTACTCAGTTACATCTTTGGGATGATAATCCAGATCAATCACCATTCTTGCCACGTGGGATCTCCAGTCCCCTGCTTCAACAGAGTCCAATTGCTGTCCAGCTGTTTTTGGGCTTGATTGAAGTAGCGCCCATCGGTCGCAAGAGCTGCCTTTTCCAAGGTCACCACTGCACAGCCGGCGGAACCAGAAAAGCCACAGATGAATTCTTATAAAAAATATCAGCATAGATATTCGGTCATCAACTCAATATATTTACCCCTTCGAGCATCACATGGTGCGATATATTCAGACTGGTGACTGTCCTCAGAGGGAACGACTAGGATGATCAGCAAGTGGGAAACGAAGCAGATGCGCTGAACGTCGTACTATATACATCGACCTTCCTGTCTGTCATCAACTGGCGCAGACGCCGTAGTCGTTCCGTCGTATCGACTCTCTCCATGTCGGCGGTGGAGGTTGAGTGGTGATGCTTCCTGACATCGGTTAGGCGAGCTAAGCGCCAGGGAAGACGAAATGTCGAGGTGATTTGTGCAATTAAGGATGGCACCAATGGGTAGCGGCAGACGGCTGGTCCAACGGTCACGAGCGGCGGTGCAGAACGGCGAAGCGACTTCAAGATGAAC
>QQTW01001122.1_pt1 | contig 18341 bp, 25 predicted proteins | sample 1904831 | NCBI WGS metagenome assembly QQTW01 (sample SAMN09435610, study PRJNA476489) | Subsurface metagenome, whole genome shotgun sequencing project. | reverse complement strand
CAACACACGAGGTTCTCTGTGTCATTCGATCATTTTTCATAAGAGATCGTCAGGTGGGTCCTCTTCAAGCACAGCTTCTTATCTGTGCTTTAGTCAGTAGTCAGAATGCGAGAATCTGGGTTGACACCATGACGTTTCCATTTCATTCGCTATATACCTGCGTCTGCATATAATTTAGGCGGTAGAGTAAGTACTGCTGGAAACCGTGCTAAAGGTAATAATGGGATTTGGGTGAGATAATGAGATTTTCAGCGATTTTGAAAATTTCACCATCCCAAGCTGAGGCATCTTATATGCAGATCAACTTAACCTATGGTAATATCGCGTACGAGGAGCAAATGAATAGCTGCAAGAGGAATTCCGTAGACAAAATCCGAAGCTACATTTGATTCGTACCTCATGCTGCTCCTCCACTTCGAAAACCTGCGAGACTTTGGCAAGGAATCAGATCCGCTTAAGGGTACTGATTCGACTGCGCCGGTTGTCGATTGACCTTAATCTCGCTGAGTTCAGATTTTCGATCTCAATTGTGATGTCCATGCCCTGTTCCTGAAGGAGATTCTACAATACGGGATGCCCAAGCTTACCATCGGCCCGGCCTTGCGTCTGGCACATGCCAATGCCAATGCCCCACGGCGCATGCTCACAAGCTCTCCAATTCCCATTCGGACGACAACTGCCTGTCGAAGTTTTGCGGCCACGACCCGAGGATCGCGAGGATCGGAGCGGTGTACTGGGAAGCTAAAGTCGAAACCGTTGTATAGACACATCTCGAATACCGCGAGAATGGCTTCGTCAACTCGGACGGAGACGGATGCTTTTGGAGAGATACAGGTGCAGTCGGACAGATACTGGGGCGCGCAGACGGAGCGATCGCTGGGCAACTTCAAGATCAACCAGCCGCAGGACCGGATGCCGCCGCCGGTTGTGCGGGCTTTTGGTATCCTCAAGGGAGCTGCCGCGGCGGTGAACATGAAGTACGGTCTTGGTATGTATCTGGGGAATCAGTCTGTCCAGCGTTCTGACTATGAGCAGATCCAAAGATAGGTGAAGCTATTCAGCAGGCTGCTTCAGAAGTTGCATCGTTGAAGCTCGTCGACCACTTTCCTCTTGTCGTATGGCAGACGGGATCAGGAACGCAATCGAACATGAACGCGAACGAGGTCATATCGAACCGGGCGATTGAGATTCTGGGGGGCATGATGGGCTCTAAGAAGCCAGTACATCCCAACGACCACGTCAACATGTCGGCCTCTTCAAATGACTCCTTCCCGACTGTCATGCATGTTGCTGCCGTACTAGAGTTCGAAGAGGAACTGATTCCTGCTTTGACCAGTCTAAGGGATGGACTGCGCAAGAAGAGCCAGCAGTTCGATAAGATCATCAAGATCGGACGTACGCATTTGCAGGATGCGACTCCTTTGACTCTGGGCCAGGAGTTTTCAGGCTATGTCACACAGCTCGACTATGGCATCGAACGCATAAAGTCCGCCTTGCCTCGTCTACGAATGCTAGCTCAGGGCGGCACTGCTGTCGGGACTGGGTTGAATACGTCCAAAGGGTTCGACGAGGCGGTCGCGGCCGAGATCAGTAAGATGACCGGTCACGACTTCATCACTGCACCGAACAAGTTTGAGGCTCTCGCAGCTCATGACGCTATAGTCGAGGCATCTGGACAGCTCAATACTCTCGCTGTGTCGCTGTTCAAGATCGCTCAAGATATCCGACTGTTAGGATCAGGACCGCGGTGCGGACTTGGTGAGCTCAAACTGCCAGAGAACGAGCCGGGTTCTTCAATCATGCCCGGAAAGGTCAACCCAACCCAGTGCGAGTCTATGACGATGCTCTGCACGCAGGTCTTCGGCAACCATGCGGCCGTCACATTTGCTGGCTCCCAAGGGAATTTTGAGCTCAATGTGTTCAAGCCAGTGATGATCAGGAACCTCCTGCATAGCTCCCGGCTGTTGGCGGATGGTATGCGAAGCTTCGAAGCTAACCTTGTGAAAGGCTTGGAGGCGGATGAAGACAGGATCGCGACTCTGCTCCACGAAAGGTAAGTCTCATGGCCCACTTCCTCAAGAAACTGCCTTAACTTCTCCCAAGTCTCATGCTCGTGACATGTCTCAACCCGGTCATTGGCTATGACATGGCCTCTAAGGTTGCGAAGAATGCGCATAAGAAAGGCATAACGTTGAGACAAAGCGCTCTTGAGCTGAAGGCGCTCAGTGAGGAGGAGTTTGACAAGTATGTACGGCCGGAGCTCATGATAGCCCCGAAAGAGAAGAAGTGATCTGGCTGTTCGGTATCTAGAGCTTGACTTTGATGCGTCTAGCGTGGGTATTCTTGTACAGTTCGATGTGTATAGCAGCTTGGATGAGATTTATATTGGACATGAATTGGTGAAACTAGCAAGGTATGAACGTCCATGGATCCGGGCGTCCTTGGCTTTTTACAGTCGTATGCGGGCAATTCCGCATTTTAGCCGGACGATAACGCGAAGCGACGCGCATCCGTCCGCCCGTACAAGATTCACACAACGTCGGTAGCTTTTTCGCGACTGCCATCGCCACAGATCAAGATGCCTGGAACTCTTATACCTAATTCGCGCCGCAGACGAAGCGAAGAGCTGAGCGACAACGACGGGTCTTCAGATGGCGACGACGCTTCGTCGCGCGGGTCAAGCGGGAGCAAACGCGCTCGAAGGGAGCAAGATGCGCGTTCGCAGGTACCCGCAGTCCTTTATTGCGCTCTGGACCCATGACATGTTCTGCGAGCTGGATGGTCTTGACAGTTGCTCACTTTTGTCTCTATTTAGTCCCCCTCCGACAGCGAGATCAACAGCTCTGCGCCTGCGCACGCGCAAAGAGCCATGAACGGCAGCGTAGGCGACGACACGACGATATCAAAGCATCAGCCCGGTTCTATAGTGAGGGTCAAGCTCAAAAACTTTGTCACTTATACTGCTGCGGAGTTCCATCTGGGCCCGAGCCTGAACATGGTGATCGGGCCAAATGGAACGGGCAAGAGCACACTCGTGTGCGCTATATGCTTGGGACTTGGATGGGGACCAGTCGTAAGATGACTAGCTGGTCCGGTGACAAGATGCGATGTTGACGGATCGTAGCATCTCGGGAGAGCAAAGGAACTTGGCGAGTTCGTCAAGTATGGCGCGCGCGAGGCCGAAATCGAGATTGAGCTCGCTGCTGGTCCGGCACAGAAAGGCAGAAATCCCGTCATACGAAGGAACATCCGACGAGAAGGGAACAAGTCTACGTTTTCCCTCAACGGCCAGGCGTCCAACCAGAAGGCGATACTGAGCCTAGCGAGATCCTTTTCTATTCAGATCGACAACCTGTGCCAGTTCCTACCGCAGGATAGGGTGGTGGAGTTTGCGGCACTCTCGCCCGTGGATTTGCTCACCTCTACTCAGCGAGCGGCGGCACCGGAGCATATGGTGCAGTGGCACGAGGAGTTGAAGAAGCTACGTGGAGACCAGAAGAAGAAGCAGGCGGACCAGGCCAACATGAAGGAAAACCTGACGAACTTGGAGGGCCGGCAGAACATGCTACGAGGGGATGTTGAGAGGCTTCACCAAAGGAAGGAGATGCTCACGAGAGTCTCCGCGCTGGAGAAGATGAGGCCCATCGTCAAATATAGGGTCGCGAGGCTGAGGGCTCAAGAAGCGAAGGAGAAGAAACTGCAGGCACAACAGGCTCTGCGCCAGTTGGAGACCGAGGTTGAGCCATCGCTAAGGGCCGTGAATGCGAAACAAGGCTATCTCGACCAAATCGACCGTGTTGTCGCGCAACGGACGAGGCTGGTGGAGAAGTCGGAAGGCCGGGCTAAAACCTGTCACGAGCAACAAAAGGCAACGCAGGGTCAGATTGACGACTCTCAAAAGGCAATCGAGAGTGAAAAGAAAGGCGAGAAGGAGCGCAAGGGGGAGCTTGCAAGAATCGAACAGAAGATTACGCAGCTGGAGCAGCTGATGCAGCAAGCGCCTGCCGAGTTCGATCCCGCCGCCTACAACGAACAGATACGAGAGAAGACGCGCCTTTTGAGAGAGATTGAGACCAAGGCCAGCGATGTCAAGAGACAACAGCACGAAAATACAACTCGAGCGTCCAGAATCCAAGGTCAAATCGAACATGCCCAGCGAGAGCTCGAACAGCTCAGCTCCCAGGCCGGGCAGCAGATTGGCAAGCTGAAAAGAGCATCTGCGGATACGGCGAGAGCTTATGAATGGCTGCAGAACAAGCAGAGTCTGTTTCAGGAGCGCGTGTACGGGCCTGCCATTCTAGAGTGCTCGGTCACGGACTCCAGGTACGCCGACATTGTAGAAAGCGCCTTGCAAAACGCCGACATGCTCGCCTTCACTTGCGCCAACAGGGAAGACTTTCGAAAGTTAGAAACGGCCCTTTATGGAGAACTGAAGCTTTCTGATGTCAACATCCGGGTCGCCAAGAATTCTTTGGATTCGTTCAAGTCGCCGGTCTCGGACGAGGAACTCAAGAGCTACGGATTGACGTCGTGGGTGCGTGATCTGTTGTCAGGACCTGAGCCGGTCTTGTCGATGCTGTGCGACGTTGCAAGATTGCATAGCACCGGTGTCAGCCTCCAGGACCAATCGAGCGAGCAATTCTATCGGCTGGAGAACAGTCCAATCCAGTCATGGGTGGCTGGTAGGCAGTCGATCCAGGTGAACCGCCGACGAGAATACGGTCCGTCAGCGGTCTCTACTCGAGTACGAGAGGTTAGAAAGGCTCGATACTGGACAAGCCAGCCGGTCGACACCGGGGCGGAACGAGAGCTCAAGATGAACATGACTGGCTGGAATGCTGAGATTGAAGGGCTCCGCGAGCAGCAGGAGGAGTATAAGAGGGAGCAGGTAGCCCTCAAGGAGGAGTATGGGCGCATCACTACGGAAAAGGTATGCGGACCTTCCAGCCGACCTGTCACTTGCTAATACCATGTCAGAACGACTTGGAGAAAGAAAAGGCCGATAAACAAAAGGCTCTTGGCGAGTTCCAGGCTCTTCCGACAAAGCTCGGTAAGTAGTCGACTGAACAGCTCTGAATGGTCATGATATTGATTTGCCCCTTTAGCCAGTAATCAGGACAAGAAAGACGGTTTACTGGAGGCTGCCGCGCAGGTCAAAGACCGAGTGCAGGCAAAGGAAGCCCAAATCGATGAGCTGGCTCTGACAAGGGCTAACCAAGCTCTAGACTACGCAGTAAGTTCATTGAGTACCTGATCAAACGCAGCCTAACTGGAGTCAGAACGCCATTGAGCTGCTGCGAAATGTCCTCATTGAGCAGTTCGAGGCTGAGTTATGGAAAATCGAGGCCCAGTCGGAATTGGAGACGTTGAAAGGGCGAAATACTGAGGTCAACGAGCTTCTAAACGCAAGGAAGAAGGAAGTTCAGGCAATGGATCGGCAAAACGAGGAAGCGCGTCAAACGGCCAAGGCGGCTCTGGCCGAATGCAACAAGATGTGCCAAGATCGAACCGACGAAGAGGCGGAGGTGCAACAATCTATCGACCAGGAGATCACGAATGAGGAGCTCGAGGGCGAGATTGAGTCGGCTAGTGCCAGGATAGAGCTGCTGCACGGCGGCAACCCTGACGCCATCAAGCAGTACGAAACCCGCCAGAAGCACATTGACTCGCTCAAGGAGAAACTGGAATCGTTGGAGGGAGACCTCACGCGTCTGACCATTCAAATCCAAGAGATACGCGAGAAGTGGGAGCCCGAGCTGGACGAGCTTGTGAGGCAGATCAGCGATGCCTTTGCGCACAACTTCAACAAGATTGGCTGTGCCGGCCAGGTTGGGATCTACAAGGACGAGGATTTTGACCAGTGGGCAATACAGATTCAGGTCAAGTTTCGGTGAGTATCTGACGATCAGGTGGCGGATATAAAAATGGGTGGTTTGTTGACCCTTTCTAGCGAGCATGAACAACTTTCGATACTAGATTCGCACCGCCAATCCGGCGGCGAGCGCGCCGTCTCCACAATCTTCTACCTCATGGCGCTGCAATCGCTCGCTCGGTCTCCCTTCCGCGTCGTCGACGAGATCAACCAGGGCATGGATCCGCGCAACGAGAGGCTGGTGCACGAGCGGATGGTGGACATTGCATGCAAAGAGCACACGAGCCAGTATTTCCTGGTGACGCCGAAACTGCTTCCAGGCTTGAAGTTCCATCCGCGGATGACTGTGCACTGCATCAACAGCGGCGAACACGTCCCGGCCGACTACCATGAGCTGAATTTCCAGAATCTGCTTTCCGTGGCGTTGAGGGTCAAGGGCAAGGCTTGATGCGTCTTGGAAATCGAGTTTGAACGACGACGACGACCCATCTCATGTATCTAATCTACTGAGATTCACGCCGAATCTAACGTGTTTTCATGCAGTAACGAGCTGGGAACGTTGGAACTTCGGCTGAACGGAGTCATTACCTTTCGATTAGCGACAAATCATTGGTGACGAGTGCATAGATTTCATTCACTCGCAGTGTCATTCGTCATCGTGGCTGTATTCCATCTTGATGTCTTCGCCAACGTATTGACGTACTAACAGCGACGATTTCTTGCCTCAATTCTGATGGACGCATTAGCTCCTCCGAGTGATCGACGCCTCGGCAATCGCAGCGAATCCTTCTCCATGCCGGCAATCACTTGCCATCACCTCTAGTCGGTGATGACGAGCTTAGCCGTAGCCAATAGTGTCTAACCACCGGCTCTTACAGAGTAAAGATTGGCTCCCACATACAGCGGGGCGACTTCCCCGAGCAGCCGGCTGTCGTGCGAGCATATCGAAGGCCACCCACTTGATGAACAGGAACCACAACGGTCGTGCGAATCAGCGACTGGTAGAACTCGCTTGCAGGAACTGAGATCCGAAGAGGGGCGAATCTGAATGCGCAGGACCAATCTCGAAACTGCTCAGCTCTCATTGAGTCCAGCGTGGCAATATTTGACCAGCCTCTCGGAGACTACTATGACGCGATGCAGCGCGGCATTTATTACTCCAAGAAGATCGCGGTGATAGTCTGCCTTGGTGTCTTCGATCTATTGAAGATGACTCCCCGGTGCAGCCCGGATAGAGCGAGACGACCTTAGCTCTCGTTGCTGCGATGCGCGTCATCCAATCACGCATGCCGTCGGTGACGACCGCAGGCACATCTTACCTGGCAACGCGAAGCCGAGATGTATGTGCGCCCAAGGCAGAGCCGAATTGTGCGGTTGGTTGGGACGATAGCTCGTGTCTTGGAAGCGGATGCCTCTTGCACGCAACGAATGGCGACGATAGTCGATAAAGTCGGACCGACGTCGCCGTGCGTTAGGTATCTACCGCCAGCCGTAGGCTAGGTGGCTAATAGGACTCGAGAAGCCTCGCAGGACGAATCTCAGATGGTGGTGCCGACGCTGCAGGTGTGCCGCGACCAGCAGGCTGTGCATGTTCTCTCAGCTGAGGGTGTGCAAGCTGTCGTCGGAGAAAGAGGGTGTGGAGACTCGCGCGAAGAGTTTGTCGCGGGCCTGGAAAGGCTTGGCACTCGAGCAACCTTGCACGTGTATTGCAGGGACTGCACGAACGTAGATTTTTGACACTGTATGTAGCTGATCTTGATGCAGATGGAAAAGATGGCACTCACTTCTTTCCGAGTCTCATCATATTAATGCATACGAGTACCCCGGTCCCCGTATCTGTAGATGCTTACGCTCTATCGTTGTCAGGAAGTCTTCCGCTTTCTCGATCATGATACTGATTCAGTATTCTCTCGTCATGAGACCTTGATTTGCTTGATTTGATTTCTTATGTACTATCGAATCTTCTGCCGAAAGCAGGGCTGTAAAGTGCTTGCTTGAAGATACATACGTTCAGCCTCTTATTCTCTGTCTGATAGGAAGTCGAACATCGGTCGTAACCCAATCGTCTGACGAAGTCGTAATCGTTTTTCACCAAAATCTCCTACTATCTGAGCATCGAGAGCGAAAGTATAGCATCAATAGTAGGTCTCAAATAGCTTGAAGAAGTGTGTAACTCCTTACATCGTGGTCAAATACCTGTGAATTGATCTCACTTATCAATATGCCCTCTAGAGTCGAGACGGTCAACATGTAAGATCCTTGGATAGCGTACATAGCGGCTAATGTCACGCGTTTCTCCATCTTCGCATCGATCTTCGCTATCACGGCTTGACCCTTCCACGCATAGTGATATCGAGCTGATGGACCAATACGTCTCGCTTCTTCTGAATGATGTCTTTCGTGTTGGGCTGCGGCTGAGCACCTTGATCCGGTCGAGCAGACATGGCTGAGCGGACGCGGGTAAGGCGCCTGTCGTGGACAGCAAAGGTGGCACACCCAGACCTTGCAATATCGGAGTGAGAAACCCCAAGAATCTGTCTTTCACATGTGCAGGGCTTTCCCTACTCCGAGGCCTGTCACCGGATCTCTAGTGCCAACATCGTAGGTTAGGCGGCCTCCTAGAGACAAGGAGAAGGCCCGTAAGATTCGCTGTCGACCACGTGGTTGAGCGGAGTTCGCTAGCACGCAAAGTGCGGTGAAGTCGTATCCACTATCACTTCAGCTACGCGAGCATCTCCGTCCGTATGGTCGCGATCCCATCCCTGCAAAAGAGCTGAACAGCAAAGCCGGAAAATTTTAGGGTTCCAATCGTAAGTTTGTCGTGCATCTGCAGCGGCGCCCCTTATCGGACTGATGTTCTAGAATCTTACTTTTGCTCCTGCAGTCTGATTCCAAGAAGCGCCCCTGCATCGTCAAGTCTGGCTTGAAGGTCTCCGGCCCTATATCCCGGGTTTTAGCAGCGTTCAAGACAGCGTAGGTGGATTCGTACGTGCATACAATCTCTTCGTGGCCCTTGACGAGGGACATCATTGCCCCTTGATCATGCGCGCTTACTTTCTTTACCGGAGTATGAGCGTTTCACGTTGCGGCCGTATAAACTGCTTCTGGTATGCGCCATATACAGTGCATACCATGCGAGAAGTTGGTCAAGAGTCAAGAGTCAAGATCTGACGATTCACGAACCCTTTTCTTCTCATCTTTCATCTCTCGCCTCTCGGCCTTTCTGATTCTGATTCTCCCCCGCCATCCCTGTCGTCTTGTTGTTCTGGGAGTTTCAGCCAGCCGCGTCTGGCGAGCCGGGATTGATTTTGTTCTAATTTTGACCCTTGATCGACCGGTATGTGTGTAACAGGCGATTGGATGTACGTCATTCTATCAAGCAAAGATACCCACAATAACGATTTGAATTTCCCCTTGATTGCGGCGTTTGATCAGGAGCTAGTCTCCGGCCAAGTCGGCGAATTTTCGGTCAACGTCCTTCACGATCTTGGGACGTGAAAAGCCTTTCGGAAAATTTTCTCAGCCATTCAGGCTGTCGCAGATTGAGATGGCCTCCCGGCAGCATGTGGAATTCTGCGCTTCGCCTCCCGAAACCATATGCAGCCGTCTCATGATGCGCTGGTACTTGATCAATCGATTGAATCTGCGCGCTCCGGCCCCTCAGGCGCCGGATGCTGCACATGAAGGATAGGTTGATGTGAGTCAACATTACATAGCTTTTCCCCCTCTAATCTGTGCCTGCGCCGAGCAATCATTCACATTTCCCACCCCCGCTTCTTGCGATCCATGCTACTATGATACACGTAACTCCTCCTCTAGTGGTCACTCCTTGAAAAATAACACTGCAACAGTGTCGTCCCGGTAGATAGCAGTAGTTGGCCGAATAATTGGGCCTCTGGCGCCGCGCACGATTGATGCCGTTGGAGCTGCCGCCGCGCCTCATGAAAACCGAGTCCAGATGCAGAAGCGAACGTCTCGGAGAGAGTCCTCGTGTGAGAGAAGGAAAAAAACACAGAAGCCAAATGCCAATCACACCGATTTGCGCCCGATGATTTTTTTCCGCTTTTCAGTCCCCCCCCGTTATCCTCGCCAGTCGTCGCCGTGTGGACGTTGATGGGTATGTCCCAGAAAAAAAGGCCTTTGAATGCACTCCTCGCTGATGAGAAAAAAGAGGATTCCGCCCGTCGCAAAAAGCTTATCCGTAGTGTACATAAGATGCTCGCCGGTCGTGGCGCTGACGCCTTAGAAATTGGGCAGGCCGTTGGTGAAAGGGACTCCCGGACTAAGCTCCTCATCGACCTGTCCCAGTCGCGGCGCGCCGAACCACGGGTTGGCGAAGCCTGGCGCCTGGGGCGGCATGCACCCGGCCTGACTCTGCGGAGGGTAAGCGGCCCATGTTTGCTGGTAGCCGAGATGCGACATCGGCTGAACTGTGACTGGGGCTGACATCGACCCTGACGCCATCTCCGCGTCCGGCTGGCTGCCTAGAGGGCTCATGCTGGTGTTGAGTAGAGGCGGGTACCCGTAGCCGTGCGAGTGTTGTCTCTGGTCGTGATGCGCGTTGATCTGTTGTACTGCCTGGCTGTTGGGCAGCCCCTCGATGTTCCCGTAAGACATTGACCGCGTCGTTGGGTAGGCGTACTGATAGTGCTGAGCGGACTCGACCTTGGGAGGGAGCGTCGCCGTTGCCGGCGGATCGTTGAGCCTCCAAAATGTTGAAGAGGGTGCCTCCGCTTCCACCTCGTCTGCCATCGGGTTGTGTCCCCACGCGTGCCCTTCCGCTCCATGATTATAGGGAAATGCATGATTAGGTAGTGACGCTATCATGTATCAGAAAGGACCGCGAAAAGGTTAAAATCACGGCGCATGACCAACCTTCATTACTCGGGGCCATGGCGTATCGCGCGTCCCCATCTCCATAACCCGGCCCCGTGTGGGCAGGACCCGTTTGGTATGCGCCGAATTCATCCATATGCTCTTTTCGCGGAGTTGCGGCGGTCTGCGGAGACGAGGAAGACGATGTCGACGGAGCGCCGTTGGCGACGTCCATCTTGATGGAGCCTGGAGCGCGCGGATCCGGCGACATCACCTGCTCGACCGGGTAGAAGTTGCATTCCTTCTTCAGTCGTATACAGTTCGAACATCGTCCTTGCGGGTCGTCGGGGGCGAGGAGACACCGGATCTTCCTCCGCCGGCAATGCCCTTGATCACAGATGTCAGCACTCCAACCGGCCTGCGCATTTTCGGGATGTTGCTCACCGCAAGCAACGGAGGTCCTGTGATAACCCAGCTTGTTCCGACGTTTGTCTGACGTGGGAGAGAGCGCTCCACTTTCTCCTAGAGCGAGGCTACGCATGTGGGGCGTGGAGAGTGAACGCCTGATCTCGGGGAGAGCCTTCACTTTTGAAAGTCTTCGTCTCTTGGCTATCGAAGGAAAAGACGTGGAAGAATCTGCAGCAGAAGCAAGCTGGTGATCGGAGCCCTCGACCAACGAGGGCGCGAGATCGGGACGGTCATGGCCCACGGACTTTAAACTCTGGTCAAGAGGCATTCCGGTGGCAGCTTGAGCCCATGAAAGATCCGGGACGTCGGTGTCCAAGAGTTACCGAACTTGGAGAGCTAGGTCCTCCCAGGAATACATGCAGATGGAATCAGCCAAGCTTCGCGTAGTAAGCCGATCGTGAAACGGTGCTTCCACGCTGTCAAGGGGGCTTGGTTTTTCGGTGCGCGCAGGGAACTCTCGAAGCCAAAATAACGACGGATGCCCAATGCTTTCCTGCAGGCACGGTGTCCGCAGGGAGCAACGAGCTTATTTAATAACACCGTTCTCAAAGACGAGATCTGAGTCCGCAGGTACTTCCAGAAGTTCGAGAAAACCACCGCCGAATCTGCTAGGGGGCGGAGAGGGGCTTTTTGCAGGTCATGGAACACTGTTGGTGGGACTCGGAGGTAAGAGAAACGAAGCTCGATTCAGAAGGTGGTCAGAGTTCAAGCTCTTGAGTTTTATGACACCGCGGACAGCGTCCGTACCATCTCGGGCAGATCCGGAATCGCTATGACCACGAGGAAGAGGGAAACAGAGTTGACAGAGAGCGCTAGAAAGGTAGGAAAGAAGACGCAGAGAACGAAGAAGAAAAGAAGATGAGCGAGGTCCGTGGCAAGCGTTGTGATGATACAAGTACCGAGACCAGGTAGCCACAAGGAGAGATGCTCGACTGGTGCTTTTCGCTCCCAGTAACAGCCAACGAACGTATCTCAGAGGCTTGCATTGGCTGGTCATCCCGGTCCGTACATCTGCAGTGGCTGGCTTCGACGAAGAAAGGGCAGGTAGCCTGTCTCTGTCGCACCCCTGTCGATACGATAGGAAGTGATTCGACGCTAAGCGTCCTAGCGACGTGCGCGATCCGCCGGATTGCCATCTGCCACACATCTCCCCTTCTGCGAAAAGAAGGGAGAGAAAAAGAACGCACGGCCAACGGATCCGTCGCGCTGGGTTGACTGTGACAATCTTCTTTAACGTTGAGACTAGGGCCAGCCCTGCCGCAGCCGATCCACCACGCTACTCGGCGGTCCGGAGGTGTAGGATAACGTACATAGTGGATGTACAGGTATGTCGGTGTGGTGTGTAGCGCAGATGTACGTGCAGCATCTCACTCTTCCGAGATTACTGCGTAGTTCCACGCGATTCGTTCGTAACCAATTTGGCCACCTCGTTTCGCTCCGGGCCCCGGGCCCCGAATCTCAAATCTCGCCACCTATCACGTGGCCGCCCGGTCGTTCGAGCTCGTGACGGACGACTAGGGGTTGGGGGTTCATGCCGGTGAAGATGTTGTTGTATCCATAACGCTCCTCTTATGACCCCTTATGTGGCTGCTCTCACTCTCAGCGAGGAGCACAGAGGTTCCTTTTCCAACTTGATGCAGTTCCGGTCAGCCCACGATCGTGGGAAAGCTTCTTTTGTCGGCACCGTTCGGTAGCGTTATTGATGGCGTCAGTGTATGGAGTAGGAGCGCCTAGGCCCTAGGCAAAGTTTGGGCGAAGTCGCATCGCGCAGTCTACGAAGCCGTACGGAGTACCAACTTGTCAATCCAATATCAACTCCTGGTGAAGATGTCTGGAAATTGTCCGCAAACCAGTCGGTACTCCGTACTCGAAGGCGTGCAAATTCTGCGCGTATCGTGGTCCGGTTATGGAGTTCCAATCGTTGGGCATGGCGTGAATACTGGCTTTCAACGATCGTGACAAGTGATCGTGACGAGAGTCTGATTCGCATCCGCAGATAGCCTCAAATCCTGGCGCATAGTATGTTCTGTCTCTGCGATGGCTGGAGGGAAGTCTCCACTTTACTGTCCGTTTGATAGTGACACGATTCACATGCCCTCCCTCGCATGATTCAATCTCCACTCCTGGTGCAACCTTGGCATGATACTCCGGACAATCTCCACCGGCATGCTCTACCCGGTGGGAAAACTTCCAGAAGACGTTTTCGAAGGAGAGAGTTCGAAACGGGCGGCTATAAACCTCCGGCATGGCGTCAAACAGGTCGCAAAGTATAAAACAGTGTTCAAAGGTGATTCCAACGTTAACAGCAGAATACTGTAGCGCCATAGAAGCCGATAAGGAGTACGGAGTACTCCACACCCCGTAAAAGCCTGTCGTGTTTCCATTGAAACGCCCTGTCCGACATCCAATCAAGCCGCGGGCAAATCAGCCTCCTAAAGCTCCCCATGTCAGTATGAAACAGACGAGTCCGGTCATGGACTAGCCATCAACTGATGGCACTTCTCCTTTAGTTGCGCACCACATGTGGTTCCACTTGTCGCCAATCTCGCAATGACTGCAAGAGGAGAATAAGCTCGCTGTTGCGCTAATTGGCAGAGTCGATGCCGCTACATCCGCGACATTATTGCTGCTGTGTTTGTGTATATGAATTGTTTGGCGCCAACCGCTCTGCGGCTTCGTACCTGGTGGTGTTCGAAATATGCAGTTCTTCCTGCATGGCTGCCAACAGGGACAACCTTGAAAGGGCGTTTCCTTGTCTGCTCATTCAATCATTCATCTTACCAAGATTGCTCTGCTTGGCCTGATTGGTGATGCCGCACAGGCCTCGCAGCGAGCTCGTCAACAGTTCATTGTTATTGTTGTGTGTAGCCGTATTGGCGTCCGTGCCATCCTCATCCCACATGTTTGGAACCTGAAACCGTAACTGCCGCGTGGACAGAAGAAAAAAGTTGTCTCTCCTTGATGCGGGATGAAACGCAGCGGCGGGAGTCACGTCTTTCGACAGTTCTTTTCTGATAGAAGCTGGCATGGAATATTCGAGTGGCTGGTTCAAACTGCTTATCTTTCAAAGGCAGGGGTAATACTACTCCGTACGGAGTAATCTCCAGTGAAAACCTTGGAAGCACCTGGGCAGAGTTCTAGCGAAATGAGGCTCTGTCCTCATGGTGATAACAACATATCGTGTCGTAATGACGATGATGAGTCCAAGCTCCAATTCTCTCTTAAACCGATGGTCCTTGGCCTCGTCGCACCACCACGCACGCGACTTAAAGCCCATGCACACGCACATGCTCTCTTCTGCGCAATGCGCGAAGTCGTGAATCATGATTATGTCCGAAGGGAGCCGCACGTGCTGGCCGGACGAGCTAGTTCGGAAAATTTCCAGCCGCATTCCTCTTGAGGCCGGCCTGCCAGTTTGCCCGTACGAAAAAGGGCAACAGAAGCGAGTAACCGGAAGATGCCTGCCTGAAGTGTCTTCTGTGGAGTCCATTTCCATGACAAAAACATCATTGATATGAACAGCTACTGCACATTGACCAGGACGGGTTTTCTCTCTGTCGGTGATTGCATCTTGTCTCGCTCTGGCCCTGAGAAGTGCCCGCATACGCCGACGATGATTGCAACTTTGACTTGTTCAGGATCGACTTGACCCGTTTGTGTGCAGGGAGTTGTTATTCAACAGTCTTCGTACAAACAGCATCCGGCTCGAATTGACCGACCGAACGAGAGTCAACGTAGCCGGGATATGTTTGATTGGAGAAGATGACTGAGGCATCGATACGCCTGCTTCTGTTGAGAGGATATTCACTCGTACTCCCACCGTAGAGGCATATTGTGGCGACTGTTGACCATGGCCGAAGTGTCGACCAACCGAGTCCCGTGGATGTCACTGAGCAAGCACCCAAGCTGCGGGACCAAGTACGTCAGAATAGGTGCAGTCCATAACGGTCTCAAACCCGCATGAACATGTGACGGCCTGTTCTCTGCATGTTACTCAACCTTATGACATCTGGACTTGCTCAGGTCTGCAAAATTGCCAAGCATCATGTTTGCAGCTCGACTTCGAAGTTCGAACGAAAGCAAAGCTGACGAATGGCACGTGGCGATGATGTCATACCATCTCGATCCTTCAGTCTGTTCTTGTGGCGAAGCATCAGCAAAGACGCATGTGAACCTTGGATGCCCAATTGCAAGTTGGGTTGGCCTAGCCCTTGCGAAGGGCATCAGGCCGTCAGGCCGCTAGAGGCACCTGCATCGTTCGAGGCATTATTGATGCACATTGGTGAACAAGCCCAATTGCCCCTCAGGGATTCTGATAATCCTTTCCGATTGCAGTGTAGAGTCCAGATGTCCTGGAATGGAGTTTGATTATGATTGCAGGACATGGAATTCGTTCTTGCTGCTGCCTCTGCACCAGTTTGACACACAAGGCCATGGCAAGGACTGCAGAAGTGCATCTCCCCGCCGTTATCCGGGACCCTGAATGCCATGCTGAAAAGAGCAATCAGGTGGTGCCGGGCCTGGCCGCGCAAGCCGCCGAAACCCAGCATGTGCTCTGATATTCCCTTGAAGCTGCAGGTGCTCACTGGCCAGACGCATTGCAGTAGCGTGGCTTTGGTGGCCTGGAAGCGGACGTGGGCACAATAATTCCCTTTCCGGTGCAACAGTGCCGTGAGTGCAAACAGGCCCCGCGATGACGTAGTGAAACCTCGGCGGGGAAGGAGGGGCCCTGGTGCCTACCCTCTCCTATAAATTCCTCTTCTTTTTCTTTCCCCTCACTTTCTCTTCTTCCATCCAACATCAACCTTTTTGCAATCAACTCTCGAACACAAGAACTTGCCTTCAAACCTTCAAAACTTTTTCACAAATCAAACTCAATCAAATCAATCATCATGACTGACTCTGGGTGAGGAGTCCCTCACATCGGCCTTTGGGTCATCATCCATGTTCTTCAAGCTGACCTTGCTCTTCCAGACGCAAGGATCTCTCCAGCCAGGTCTCCGACAAGGTCACTCCCGACTCTCAGAAGTCGACTCTCGACAAGGCCTCCGAGAATGTCAGCGGAGTAGGTGACAAGATCGCCGGCTCTGTCCAGCCTGGTATGTTTTTCCTCTCACATCATTGCAACATGAGATCCAACTTCCATCTCCCGTGTGCTGACTCTATTGCAGACAGCCAGAAGTCGACCGGCCAGAAGCTGAGCGACTCCACCCGCGGCAATGCCGACAGTGCTCAGGACCAGGGCAAGGGCGTTCTCGGCCAGGCACAAGAGACTCTCGGCAACGCCGCCCAGTCTGTGTCGGACACCCTCTCAGGCCAGAACAGTGAGTGCTCATTGCTTGTTTGATCAATCATCTTCACGATGCTGACTCTTCTGCAGAGAAGTAAATCATCCTCAACAAAACCTCATCGACTCGTCTCTTCCGCCACTCTCACGGCTTGAGCGAGCACAATCATGAACAATCGATGGTGGACAGTGATGGATTCTCTGGCTCGCTTCTCCAGTTGATGCGATGATGGCTATCGGCACTTCTGGTTTCCTTTGTTTGGTCGGGATGCACTCATGTAACATACCCTAAATATCATGAATCAAGCCTGATGGCAACATCTTAGAATCTTGTTCCAGTTTGATTTCTCAACCTTTGTGATCTTGTCATACTGTGATGTGCTCGTGTAGAATTTGTTCGCCGTCTCGTACGCCACTTTAGGTTGAACTTTAATTCTCCTCATGTTCCCATCGTGCCATGTCCCGGTCCACGACCGTGCCATCATCTCAAGTCTGCGTACGGAGTACTGGTGTGAAGTCAATTGCGTACCTTGTGTAGCCCATTGAAGAATCCATTGCATCGTATTCAGTGTGCAGAACTCGTGAAGAGCGGTATGCCCTGAAGACAGTGTGGTACTACAACTGAGTCCTACAAGTCCTCATCCGCAACGTCCTCCATCTGAACATTCCTACTCGCCTCCATCCTCAACCTCTCCTCTTCAGCCCTGAGTTCCGCCTCGAACCGCTGCTCCTCATCCAGCAACGCGTCCTCATCCCTCCCCGAAACACCCTGATCCCCACCAATACCACCAATACCACCAGCACCACCAGCACCACTCCGCCGTCCCCCCTCCTCAGCCACAGACGGCAGATACCCCTCCCGCTGCAACCCGTCCAACTCGGCCTCCTCCATCAACCTGCCCTCGCCCCTCGCCAGCGCCTTCTTCCGCGTCACCGCCGCCGGCACGAACCGCGCCGTCGCCTCCTTGCGCAGGTCCCGCACCGCCGGCTTCGCCTCGTAGACCGTCTGCGCGGCCGGCACCGTCGGTTTCGCCGGCAGCGGATGCGGTCCGCTCGGCAGGGGGATGTTGTTCGGGTTGTCGTCGCGCCCGGGCCAGCGCCCTTGTCGCCGTTTGTCCGCCGCGTACCGTGCCGGAAGAGGCGGCGGCGTGTCGCGCGGCATCGGGATGTTGCGGACGTCTTCGTCTGTCGTCGCGGAGGACGACGAGTCGGCGTGTCTGTCGTCGTCGTAACTAGCGCCGTCGTTGCCACGCCGTCTTTTCCCCAGCGTCGACGACAGTTGTTCACCAGCACCACCGCTCCTCCTATCCTGCCTCCCCTTGTCTCCATCCCCATCGCGCCTCCCACCCCACTCCCTGTCGCCTCCGAGCTTCTCGCGCGCCTTGCGGATGGCCTTGGCGTCTTTCTCGAGCTGCTCGAGCGTCTGACGGTCCTTGGGCCGCAGCGAGCCGTCGGCCTCTGCCGCCTTGAGGTCCTCGATCTGGCGTTCGAGCCGGACCGGGTTGCGGCGCGCGAGTTTCTCGGTCCGTTGGGCTTGTAGGGCGGCTTTGGACTTTTTCAGCGTGCGCGCCTTTTCCGCTTTGTGGTGCGCTTGCGCCGGGTTGAGGGTGCGTCCGGATGGCATTTTGGTGGTGAGTTGGGGTGATGAGTGGGAATGTGAGGAAGAGCGAAGCGGATGTTGTAGGCGATGAGAGCTGTTGGTGATATGGGCTGTGATTAAAATGGAGATTGGCGTTCTCTAGGGAGTCAAGGTCTGGTAGAGATGTGGGTCCAAGCTTCAGCTCCAAAAATGGCGCCCTCATGGCGACGGCTTGCAACCAACACAACGTTTACGCGTACATACACCCACGAGGTCTCAGCGACATCTGGAAAGCTGGATTATAGAGAAGACAAGTCAAA
>QQTW01001121.1_pt1 | contig 18343 bp, 19 predicted proteins | sample 1904831 | NCBI WGS metagenome assembly QQTW01 (sample SAMN09435610, study PRJNA476489) | Subsurface metagenome, whole genome shotgun sequencing project. | reverse complement strand
CAAGTGGACGCTAAAATTGGCGATAGCGTGAAGCAGTTCTATGATGATACGCTCAAGTCTGCAAGAGACAAGGCTCGCCCGGATCTGATCAAGGTTCTGACCTACAAGTCCGCCGCGGCTGTCGAATGGCTCCAGGATGTCTTCAACCTGGATCTAACCCTGGTTTCTAGACTCGGGTAAGCCGAGCTGTTTCCAATGTGAGCGGCTTGCATTACTGACAACAGCGCAGTGGTCACTCCCAGCCAAGAACGCATCGTGGCCATGACGCCAAATTCCCTGGTATGGCCATCACATACGCCTTGATGCAACGGTTAGAGGAACTCGTCGAGAGCGAGCCGGAGCGGATGCAGATAATCAAGAAGGCACGTGTCACGGCAGTGAACAAAGAAGGCAACAAAGTCACGGGTGTGACTTATGACTTCAATGGCGAGTCATGCTCCGTCGATGGTGTGGTCGTGCTGGCAACCGGTGGCTACGCTGCCGACTTCGGCGAAGGATCACTACTCAAGAAGCACAGACCTGACACGTATGACCTTGCCAGCACGAACGGCACCCACGCTACTGGTGATGGCCTGAAGATGCTCATGGCCATTGGCGCAAATGGTATCGATCTCGACAAGGTTCAAGTACATCCCACAGGCCTGGTAGATTCGAAAGACCCGGGATCGAAGTGGAAATTCCTTGCTGCCGAAGGTATGTCGGGTTTCCATCGGGTTGAAATGTGCAGATACTGACGACGATCTAGCTCTACGGGGCGAGGGCGGTCTGCTCCTCAACTCGGAGGGCCAGCGATTTGCCGACGAACTAGGTCACCGAGACTACGTCTCAGGTGAGATGTGGAAGCAGAAAGATCAGAAGAAGTGGCCTATTCGTCTGGTTCTGAACTCGAAAGCATCCAACGTCCTCGACTTCCATACCCGCCATTACTCTGGTCGTGGACTGATGAAGAAGATGACTGGGGAGGAACTTGCTAAGGAGATCGGATGCGGCAAGGACGCTCTCCAAAAGACATTCCACAACTACAATGACATCGCGGATGGCAAGGCTAAGGATCCCTTTGGCAAGAAGTTCTTCCACAACCTTCCGTTTGATATTGACGACTACTTCTACGTGGCAAATATGGAGCCAGTTTTGCACTTCACCATGGGTGGTATCGAGATCAACGACAAAGCCGAGGTATTGAACAAGGAAGGCAAGCCGTTCGAGGGCTTATACGCTTGCGGTGAACTGGCCGGTGGTGTCCACGGCTCGAACAGACTGGGTGGATCATCACTGCTTGGATGCGTCGTATACGGTCGTGTCGCCGGAGAATCAGCCAGCAAGCACCTGTTCCAAAAGGTGCTGAACGGTGGCGTCTCCACAGCCGCCCAACGACTCGGACAGATCTCATTACACATCGACCCCAACACGCCCGGCAAGATCTCCGTCGAATGGGCCAACAGCGACGGCGCCTCCGCCAGCTCCGGCCAAGGCGAAACCAAACAAGATCAACAAAGCCAGAAGTCGGCCGCTCCCGTCATGAAGGGCGACAAGGCGGATAGCAACGATCCTGGTAAAGTGACGAAGCCCAACGAGGTCGCAGAATTCAAGATTCCGGAGACGGAGTACTCGATGGAGGAAGTCGCCAAACACAACAAGAAGGACGATCTGTGGATCGTGGTCAAGGGCGTCGTGCTCGACGTCACCAACTGGCTCGACGAGCATCCAGGTGGACCGCAGGCGCTCTTCTCCCATATGGGTAGAGACGCCACCGAAGGCAAGCTCTCACACTTTCGCTCTCAAGTCTTGTACATGGACGTCGCTAACCGTATCCCAGAATTCGAAATGCTGCACGACGACGAGGTCATCCCGAAATACGCGGCCAACATCGTCATCGGTCGTGTGCAAGGCCAGACGCCGAGTCTCGAGATATAGGCTGTGGGTGTTGTTTGTCTAGAGCGTGAAGTGGAACTTGGTCGTTGGCGTGGTCGTGTATTGATAACCTTGTGCCGCGCATCTGCGTTCGGTCGTTATGTAAATCTTATTTCTGGTGTAGTTCAAAGAAATCCTCAGATTTGAAGTGCCTGTTATGGTAGAGAGTAAGCATCACTGTTTTCATTATCTTCGAATTGTGTGATATTGTGGCGAAACCAGGGTTTTTGACTCATGATCGTCGAACGTCTCAAGACTTCTAAAGCTCTCAAGACCTCGAGTGAGCAACTGCAGTCTACATTGGATTTTCTGACATGATCATTGGACTTCTCAGATCCATCAACAACCGGTGAGTCGCCCCACTAGTGGGTTCCGGATCAATCATATTGTTGACCATTTGCAAGGGTCACCATGCGGATGACTTCACGTCCAGAGTGAGGTTTTTGACATGACTGTCGAACGTCTCCGGCAAGTAGCACTCCGTCGTCGCTACCTTAATGGCCACATTTAGATATATAATATCTGAGATTGACTTGGGCACTTCACAGCTGACTCGGATGCACCTCTCTTTAGAAATACATCATGCATCAAATGATGCCGTCAGAGGATATGGGAACGTCACGAATCTCGACTCAGCGACGATTTTTGTAGTAACAGATAGGGCGGAAGAAGTGTTAGGAGAATTGATGCATTGACGTCTGAGCATCTTCAGCCGGTGCTTTCCCGATTGCCCCGAGAACTGATGTGTATGTGTGTGGGGGGCGGCCTGGGTGGCTGTATGGTGGGAACAAGTGCATCAGGGCGCGAGGAGAGAAAATGGAAGAACAATGTATGAATGAGTATGACGCAACGATGGGAACGAGACAGAGAAGCTGAACGAAACGTTCGGGCCAGGGAGAGAGACAATATTGGATCCCGTGGCTCGGGAAGCCAGAGATCTATACCGCTGAAACGCAATGGATATTCGAGAGTACAGTATGAAATGGAACGAGCCCCGACAAAGTGAAGAAACAACAAGTCGCAATCATAACCACCATCGACGACGCGCCCTCGAAAAAACCTCTTATCCCACCCTCCCCACCTACTCATCATCAAGGCCCATAACCATATGCCCCCTCCCAATCCCGCCCAGCGCACCCAACTCCGGAACCCTTGGCAGTCTCCCCGACTGACTCCCCCTTGCACCCATCAAATTCTCCACGACCACATACACCTCGGGGCTATCCAAGACACGATTCCCGTCACACGTACAAGCGATCAAACATCTAGCCTGCATGTGAAAGGCCGGATTGGAGCGGCTGACGAGCGAGAAGGTCGGCCGCCATTTCTGCTGGTCGCGGCGGAACATGCAGCGGTAGTTGGTGGCGGGACAGGTGGTGCAGAAGCTTTGGAGGGTTGGGTACATGGATAGCGGGAAGTGTTGGCCCAGTTCGATTTGGGTTAGGGGGGCGGAGGGGCAGAGGACCTGTTAGGTTAGTTTCGTGGATGGGAAAGGGGAAGAGGTTGGGGTGGGAAGGGGAGATGTACTTCGGGGACGTATTGTTCGCGGCGTTGGAGGGTTGTGGGCGTTGAGGTTGTTAGGGTCGAGGAGAGGAGGAGGAGGGGAAAGAGGGTTGAGAGGAGAGGGGTGGTACCAAATGAAGGCATTAGGATGGAAGAAGAGAGGATAGGAGATTAGAAGAGTTGCTGTGTGGTCGGAGTTGGATGGCGGTCGTTTCGCCGGCGCGGCGGGTAGTGTCACCGAACAATGAGTACGGTAGGGCTGAGGGAATGGGAAGATGCCTGTTCGCAATTGCGAAGAAGACCATTTCGGAGAAGAGCTGCATGGCGGATTGAAGGGTGTTATATTGTCACCAGAAACAGTGGTATCAGAAACAGTGGTGGTAAAGGTGAATCGTGGCTGTTCACAATGAAACGGATCATCTGGTAGTGACGGTCAACCAAAATCCGCATCAGACCACCGTATTAATAATTCGACGAGCTATCATCGTATTACTGTCTCACCGCCGTGCGGCGACTCCTGTTGCAGTTTGGCTGTCGAAGAAAGTGGACTGGTTCGCGAGTATTTCTCCGGGTAGTGTGAAACAAAGCACAGCTGGTGTTTCTTGCCAAGCCGCGCAACTTCTTAGAGCACGACTCTAACAGTGACGGCGCTGGATCGTCCCAAACTTCTGGTACGAAACCATGCAGAATGTTGGCGGTAGCTCCCACCATGGTGGTTCTTTGAAAGGTTGCGCTCATGCGAAAACGCTGAAAGCAAGAAATAAGTCATCATCCGATGCAACCCATTGCGATGCAGAGTCTATGAGGAATACAATACAGCGATCTTGAAAGATCCATCTATTCGAGTTTCAGCTTCTCAAAATGTCCAATAATCTCTTCATGGTTCCTCATTTCGCTCTCATGATCGGCCAACTTCTTCTTCTCCACTTCTTGCAACTCGGCGCTAACTTTTTCTTGATAATTTGGGTCACCAAGGATCTTCCTTTGCTTGGCAGCACCTTCCGAGGCCTTCTGTAGTTTGGCTTGTGCTTTTCGGATCTCTTCGTCGATATCAACACGGCCTTTGACATGGAGGAACACAGCTGCGCTTGAGGACACGGCGAAGACCACACAGCCGGTTGGTTTTTCTTGATCCTTGGAGTAAACTTCGATCGACGTAACGCCTTTGCCGGAAAGTGATTTGATGCTCTGTAATTCAGTGCGCGCCGTCTTGTAGCTGGTATCATTGTATGTTTGGACAAAGACTACACTTTTGTTAGAACTCCAAACTTTCTTTCGAGGAATGAGAACCCTACCTTTGCCTTCCTCTTTGATCGAGTAGTCCGCCATTAAAGACCTCACACCTCTTGCTATTCCAAGAAGTAACTCATATGCTTCTTCTGAAGCGACATCATCAAGCTCAGGGTCGTATACGGGATATTTGGCTTTGACGATAGATGGCGTTATATCGTCCGGTCTCCGTGGTAGCCGTTGCCACATTTCCTCTGTCAAGAATGGCATGAAGGGGTGGATCATGGTCAGAGCTGCCTCAAGAGCGGTGTATAACGTTTCCTTGGCTGAGCGCTGCTCTTCTGGCGTGCCATCTTGAATGATTGATTTGGAGTTTTCAATGTATACATCGCAAAGCTGAGAGTACCAGTACTGATAGATGATGGACGTTGCTTGGGAGAACTCACGGTCCGCTAAAGCTTGATTGATGTCTCTTGCAGCGATTGTCATTTTATGTAGGATCCAGCGTTCTGACAATGATTCCTTTCCGGTCTTGGTGGCTGACTTCTGAGGTACAAAGTCCTTGTCGAGTTTGCCAAGTACAAACTTCGTAGCTTGATAGATCTTGTTGCAGAACCTACGGTACCCGTGCATGACTTTGATGTCAAAGCTGATGTCGCCCCCTGAATGCCATTAGCGCTGAGGTTACGTTTCCGGCAGCGAAAACTTACCTCCTGTAGTATACGACACCAGAGAGAACCGTAGAGCATCGGCACCACATTCCGGAATCCCGTCTGGGAATGAAGCTTTCTGGAACTTGGTGGCCACTGCAAGTTCCTTGGGGTCAAGATTCCCCACCTTGAGTTTATCGTGCAATGCTTGCAGCTCGATACCCTCCATCACATCGAGGGGATCGATCACGTTGCCCAAAGATTTAGACATTTTTCGTCCCTCTGAATCCCGAACCAACGAATGGCAATACACCTCTCGAAATGGTACCTGGCCTGTCATCTTAACTCCCAACATGATCATGCGAGCCACCCAAAAGAACAAGATATCCCAACCGGTCTCGAGAACAGAAGTAGGATACAAGGTCGCTAGATCGTGCGTCTTCTTGGGCCAGCCCAGCGTCGAGAAAGGCCAAAGACCGGAGGAAAACCATGTGTCCAAGACATCAGGATCTCTCCTCAGTGTGAAAGACTTGCCTGGGAATTTTGCTTTGGCCTTTTCCTCTGCAGCTTCTTGTGTACGCCCAGTAACCCAATACTCCCCGTCACTGTCGTCGCCAGCCTCGCCTTCGATTTGGACAAAGTATGCCGGGGCTTGGTGACCCCACCACAGCTGTCTCGATAGACACCAATCGTTGATGCCTTCAAGCCAGCGGAAGTAGCTCCTTTCTGCAGTCTCTGGGCGGATGGTGATCTCTCCTTCCTTTACAACCTTGATTGCAACATCCGCCAGCTCTCGCATCCTCATCCACCATTGCGGCTTCATGAGAGGTTCGATTACATCTTTTGACTTTGAGCACATTGGAACCTTCATGGGGTTATTCTCCCATTTGACGTACAAGCCTTTCGCCTTAAGCGCTTCGATAACTTTATACCGGGCGTCGAATCGCTTGACGCCTTGAAAGTCCCCGGTATTGTGATTCATCGTACCGTCATCGTTGAGTATATTGATGAACTTCAGCTCATGTCGTTGGCCAATGGCAAAATCATTGGGGTCGTGAGCAGGCGTGATCTTGACAGCGCCAGTACCAAATTCGGGGTCTACATAGTCGTCCGCAAAGATTGGCAATAGTCGATCGACGAAGGGATGCCTCACGTTCTTGCCAATAAGGTGCTTGTACCGATCATCCTTTGGATGTACCGCGATACCGCTATCTCCAAGCATCGTCTCAGGTCGGGTGGTGGCCACCTCGATCCTCTCCTCCGTGCCTTCAATCTCATACTGGAAGTGCGTGATTACTCCAAATTCTACTTTCCTCTCATAGCCTGGAACATCAAGAAGCGTCCGCCCTTCGAGCTCCTTGTTATCCACTTCCAGGTTTGAGAGTGACGTGTTGAGCTTAACACACCAGTTGACAAGCCGATTTGCTCTGTAAATGATGCCTTCCTCATGTAGCTGAACGAATGTTTCGGTCACGGCGGCTGAGAGATTCTCGTCCATTGTGAACGCCTCCCTTGTCCAGTCGAAAGAACCACCCATCCGTCGTAATACACTATTAATCTTCGAGTGGTATTCTCCCTTCCAATCCCAGATCAACTCAGTCATCTTTTCTCTCCCAAGATCGTGTCTTGTCTTTTTCTGACGCCTCCAAAGCATATTCTCGACCACGCTTTGAGTTGATATACCAGCATGATCGCATCCCGGAACCCACAATGTCGTTTTCCCCAGCATGCGGTTCCATCGAATCAACGTATCCTGTAAAGCGTTCGGTAGCGCATGACCCATATGTAAGACACCTGTAACGTTTGGAGGTGGTTCCGGAATCACGAAATAGCCCTCTTTCTTGACATTGTTATCGGGGCCAAACTCAGGCTCAAAGAATCCTTGCTTCTCCCACCACGCATACCATCCTGATTCTACAACCTTCGGTATGTACGCCTTGTGATACTGGTCGTCAAGAGGCTTGAGGACTATACCGCATCAGATTAATGCTCAGAGCCTAAGCAATATTCAAGTGGTACTCACTCTTCTTCTCTCCGGGCGGCGTCTCCTCTACATACTTCGGCAGTGGCTCCTCATTCGAAGACGCAGCCTTGGTCTTCTTTTCCTTAGTTTTCGATGGTGCAAGCGTTGCAGCTTCGTTCGCAGTCTTCGATTGCTTCTCGGCGAATTTCTTAGCCTTTTCAGCCTTCTTGCGTTCTTTCTCGACTGGAGGGCAGACTTAGAAAGGAATGAAGCACGCCATGCAATGTTGAGGATAACACTCACGCTCTTTCTCACTCTTGAGTTTCTTCCCGCCTTCGCTGTCGCCGCCATCCTTGCCCCCTTCATGTTGGCCCATAGCATCGTCCTTTGAAGCACCAAGCAGCGCCGCTGTTGCCTCACTAGATACTGGGGGTGGATCGCCCGAGATAGGACCCGTTTTCTTACCCACTAAGTGCATTACACGTTAGCAAGTACTCAATTCCTTAGGAGTAATCACATACTAGGGTTGTGCGACGCAGCGTTGAGAGCCATCCTGGGAGCTCTACGTAGTGCCGAGCTTCTCCAGAGAGGAGCGCGCAGAAAAAGCGTCCTTGAAAGAATATTGACTCACTACTCTCACAGAGAGTGATCCTACCGTGGTCTTTTTGCCAAGGATTTGTACTACTAAAATCGATTTAACTGCGAATGCAGACAACTCAAGCGCACCTTTTAACAATCAATTGAATCAAGGTGTATTTGTCTATATCAGCTAGATCGAATCTCAGGTTCAAGGTTTACGGTTGCTGTGGAGCGGTTGTGAATATATACAAACTCGCTTCACTGCACTAGGTGAGTCACATCAAGAACGAGAGTCACATTCTCAGCCTAAGGACTACAATAGTTCTTATGTGCTTCATTGCATGCTGCTGCAACTCGCGCTGTCTCATGGTCGTGATATCATGTACATAGAAGTCTTAGACGCCCTTCCACCCCGGCCGCAGCCTTGGTATCCTGGCAAGCGAAATTGCTGCCACTGGCTGTGTCTCATGACTATACGAATGGACTGTGATAGATGCAGAGGAGCCTGCGGCCGGGAGACACCCTTCCACCGGCGCACAAGGCGGGAATTCCCTCCAGAATGCCTGTGTAGGAGTCTGCCGAAGGTTCTGAGCGACCAACGGCTTACCTCTGAGAGCGACCTTTGTACACGGCGAATGCCAACCCGGAGGATACAGAGACCTCGGCAGAGGCCACGCTTCAAGAGTGGGATGATGCGTGATTGTGCGCTGCAGCTGTCGCTGCGCTGCGTACTGGGCTAAAGTATGGGTGTGACATGGCTTCCTTGGCCGTAAGTCGCTCCTGTTACGAAGTTAGTATACTTCGGCTGAACCAAGCAGGGAGACCATACCTGATGATCATATCTGAGCAGCTTATCCAGAAAATCGATCGCGTCGTTACTGACGAACCGTTGATTCTCTGCGTTCACGAACCCATGCCAGTTCTTCTTGGGAAATCTGCCAAGAATATCGTCATACTGTGCATCGAGCTCGATATCGTACTTATCCAGGTACTCGAAGAGATCATCTGTTCCTAGGACTTTCGCTATTTTTACCAACTGATCCGAGTTGCTATTACCGTGGAAAAAGGGCTCCTTGCGGAAGATCATCGAAGCGAACATGGCTCCAAGAGACCACATGTCTAGAGAATAGTCGTACTCTTGGAAGTCGACCAACAGTTCGGGACCTTTGAAGTATCTTGAAGCCACTCTGACGTTGTATTCTGTTCCTTGGTGGTAGAACTCCGCTAGCCCCCAGTCTATCAGACGAAGCTGCAATCCATCAGTATAGCCCTAAAGAGGTCACGATTGGACTAGTGCAAGATCGTCTACCTTTCGCTTTTCGTGATCGATCATCACATTGTGTGGTTTGACATCCCGATGCATTATACCTTTACTATGGCAAAAGTCTAGCGCCTACTCGCATCGAATTAGCACTACTGGGTGAGAATGGGTAAGCCTAGCACTTACCTTCAGTAGCTCAAATATGTAGTACCGAACATCGAAGTCGACGAACTTCGGGTACAGACTGCGAAAGTCCGTATTATTCACGTACTCGAATATCAGTGACGGTGTTTTGCTCTGACTATCCCTAACCACGTCAAGCAGCGCAACGATATTCGGACCCCCAGACAGATTTTGCAATATCTTGATCTCCCGCTTTATTTTCTTTTTCTTCACAGGCTTGAGAACTTTGATGACGCATTTTTGGTAGTTGGCAACATTTATGCCCTCGAAAACTTCCGAATATTTGCCCCTGCCTGTATCTCGCAGTCAGCGCATGTTGGGTTCCTCGTAGGCAGCTCTGGAACCCAAGATTTTGCCTACCGATCTTCCGCACCACTTCGTAGTTCTCTAGAACACCCCAGGATATGTTGACGCTGTCATAATCCCAATATGATCTGGGCATCTGCTGGTTGACGTCGGCATAAACACGCGCCATGCTGCCGACGGCGGGATGATGGGCACGTTGCCAGCAATGAAATGGATAGACGGCTATGAAGGCGGGAACGTCTCGATGCTTCGCGATGCACGTACCGGAAAAGTACTGCTTTTTTGTTTCGTGAGTAGGCGGTGGCTCAACACTTATCGGGCGCAACGTTTGGGCACTCGAGGCTCCAGATGAGAAGGATGCAAGACTGGAGTGGTACGCACTGACCACCCAGATGACAAGAAACAGGGTTCGCCTCGCTAAAGTTATAGCCATGCTCTCTCCATCTAATCTACATGTGAGATCTACTTTATCGAGGTTGATCTGTTTTTATACTGTGAAGCAGGGAGAGGGTTGGGGGTGTTGGAGAGAGCATGTTCTACGATCTCAACGTGTCATGGACCCCGAAGGATCCGGAGCTGCCCAAGACACTAGCGTTCCTGGCTGAGTGTAACTTGCTCTCCCTTCACACGATAATACGCAGCCTCTAAACCTTAGCAGTGGGTTACAATATCGTCGCGCTCAATCATACTATTTCGGGGAAGCTTCCTGCAGACTTGGTGAAACCTCCCGAATCATTCTTCTCCCGCAACCGGCTGAACCTTGCATCCAGTCTTCTCCATTTCCCTCAGAGCTGCCGGTCCGTACACCCCAAAGTGCTCGCGTGCTCCGCCGTTGCACACTCGTTATATCCGATCCAACTCAGAACCATCGATTGGCAACCCTCTCCCAGCATTATGATCTTCTCGCTCTGCGTCCCACAACTGAACAGGCTCTGAACCAAGCTTGTGCTCTGGATTGTGATTTGATCTCGCTTGACCTTACAGTGCGCTTTCCTTTCCATTTCAAGCACAAGGCTCTGTCGACTGCTTTACAACGTGGAGTCAAGTTCGAAATTTGTTACGCTCCTGGCATTCTGGCCAGCGACAGCGCCGCCAGGAGGAATCTTATCAGCAATGCCACGCAACTAATCCGCGCTACAAGAGGCAGGGGAATTGTGATTAGCAGTGAGGCCAAGCGGGCTGTTGGATGCAGAGGGCCGTGGGATGTGATCAATCTTGCCGCCGTGTGGGGTTTGGGCCAAGAGAGGGGAAGGGAGGCGGTTGGGCAGGAGGCGAGGAGTGTTGTTGTCCAAGCCGAGATGAGGAGAAGAAGTTACAGAGGAGTTATAGATGTAGTCTATGGTGGGGAGAAGCCTCTACCTATAGATCTGCCGGCTGGCGCCGTGAAGGGTGGTGGGAAGAGAAAGGGAAACGGGCAAGAGCAGGGGGTTGTGACTGGGGCTAGAGACGGCCAGAAGAGGAAGGCTGGTCTATTGGATGAGGGTGGGGGAGAACATAATAGAGAGATAAAGCCAGTCTCTAAAAGGGAGCAAAAGCGGCAGGCGAAGAAGGCTAGGCTCGAGACGTCCAAGAACACAGAAGACTCATCCACAGGAACACAAAGTGCAGTTCTGGTACAAAAGTCTGCAGACACGCCCAATCAGGCCTCGATAATACCGAAGAAAGGCTGAAACTGCAGCGGACGGCGGTCGCCATGATGCAAGAAGCAGCTATCAGATGGAAGAGAGTAGGAGAAGTTATAAAGGAATGCTACTATAGACGTCAAAAGGATCATACACACTCTATCTAAAATGAGCTGTTGGCTTCGCTTCCCGGATACCAAGCTGCAAGGTCAACTCGCTGTACAAGGTATAGGAGTTGATGTCAAAGCTACCAATGGCTGCCAAAGTCGGTGCTGTGCCGACCACTCCTGCGACAGCCGAAACCGTGCTATCGCTCATAAGTGTACTTTTCGTTGCTAAGGGCGTAAATGATGAGCTTTCAACGGTTTTAGTCGAACTCGAAAGGCCAGAAGACACCGTGAACGAAGGCGATACCGCTGAGCTCTCAACCTCTGGCTCCGAATTCAAACGGCCAGCCGGTAGCGTAGTGGTGAGCGCTGTCGTCGATTCGTCACTTAAGCATGAATCGGCTTTGCGGCCCGTGCTCGTCGCTTCTGAGGTCTGGCTTACTGTTGCTGACGCGAGCAATGTCTGGAACGTTGGCCTTGAAAAGGTGCCTGAAGGGCCCGGAGCAGAACCATTATTGCCTCTATCATGGATGAATCCTACCATGGGACACATGCATGAGCAGCTGCACGCATTATTGCCGGGTAATTCTTGGGCAGCCGAAGCGTCAGGAAGTGGTATTGCAAGATTGCCGAGTGCGACGCTTTCACTAACAGTGCTGCTACTAGAGCATGGGCTATATCCCACGGTGGTAGTGGGTGGTGGAATCCCAGTCTCCGAGGGTGCCGAGGCCAGCACAACTGAGTCAATTGCCACTTTGGTAGTCACTGACGAGCCTGCCGCAAGTGCCTGTATTTCAATCAATAATCGTTTGGGCATCTGAAGCATCAGCTAGCTTACCCCAAGCCGCGTTGAAATAATACCAGCCGTCGTGGTAACTGTTTCAATCTGTGTGAGGAACTGTGGTATTGTGATATCCTTCCATACTGTGACCTGATGCTGTCAGCCGTGGACGCCGAATATTATCTCGGAAAAACATACCATCATAGTTCGAAGAGCCGTCTCTGTCACGGTCACAGTTGCCTGATTAAGTGCCACTTCGGTGCTGATGCGGTTGAGCTCTGATATCTCGGTTCTGATCTCGTAAGTTACCTCCCTCCTGTCACCGTTTGCACGGCATACTTACTGTCCATGGGTATGGGTTAGCAAGCTATAGTTCGATCTATTGTGACCATCTCCGTATGCGAGGTGCAGTACTATGCTAACGACGAAGACAAAGCGGAACGAAGGCGCAGATGTCCTCATATTGGCAAATAACAATCTTCACAGAAAACACTAGTGGCAAGCTGGATGGACCGCTCTATAGAGCTTTAGGGCTACGGGTTAAAATGGAACTAAAAGTAACAGGCCAGCTGTGGAACGAGTGGCAAATATGGCCGGAGAGAAAAATCAACGAGTGTTGGAGCCTGCCAGAAAGGAGTGCAGATTGGCAATGATACTCTGAATTGATTTCTCAGAAAGGACAATAATATGGCCATTGGCATGTACCGTAGTGCTTAAGTTCCGGGAGTGTGTCCGGGTGCCATCAAGGAGGGCCATCAGGAGATCCTCAGAGACTTTTGCCGATTGCCAAGTAGAAATCAATATCAATATTGATTGGTATTCTCTGTAAGGGAAAACGCCATAGTGGGTATGCATTGAAGTTGAAGTCGCTAGGCTTCTGTCGCCGAACAGAACGAGTTTCATCACCCGCCAACATGGTTAGTGGTCCAGCAGCCTGAAGGTCAAGTTATCCTTAATCATTTACTAAGTTATGGCGTCTCTTCCATATACCTTAATGGAAATGGTAGACTTGTCCATCATCACCTTGCCGTCAGCTCCAAAGACGCGTAGTCGTTCAGGGTATGGATCGGGTAGTTAGATCGGCTTTTCGGCCATTAATCTCGCCGAACATACCATGCCAGATACGCGAGACGATCGTCAACGTCATTCAAGCCCTTTGTTGTCGCCCTTGTCAGCAGCTTCATAACTATAAGGTACTTTAGGAACACAGTGCCCTCCTGAAGCAATGACTGCAATTCTCTAAAACATATCTGGAAGATAACGATAACATCAATCATGGCAGTAGTTCATGTCCTAGATGACTATTACCTCGCCATCACTTTGTTAATTACTATTGCCTACCAGTTATTCTTTTTCTCGATAGCTTTCTCGCTGAAATTTGACAAGCTCACGGGTAGGGGGAATTTCTTCGCCCTAATAAGACACACTGCTAACCAGTAAGGCAGACTTTGCTGGGGGCACAAACTTCGTAGTTTTGGCCATTATTACGCTCGCCTTCAGCGGTCATCATCATGCCCGTCAGATAGTAGCGTCGTTGTTCATTATGCTTTGGGGGGCGCGCCTGTCTGCCTTCCTCCTCTTCCGGATTATCAAAACCGGCAAAGATGATCGCTTCGACGACAAGCGCGACAAGTTCTGGTCCTTTCTTGGCTTCTGGGTGTTCCAAATGATATGGGTTTGGGCCGTATCATTGCCAGTCACGATACTTAACTCTCCAAATGTGACGAGATTCGATCAACCTGATTTTGGGACCGGAAGAGATATTGCAGGCGTGATTCTGTGGACCATTGGCTTTGTGATGGAGAGCGTCTCGGATATTCAAAAATACAGATTCAGAAGTAATCCAGAGAACAAGGGGCTTGTATGCGATGTTGGCTTCTTCAACTGGACAAGACATCCGAACTATTTTGGCGAAATCATAATGCAGTTTGGTGAGTCTTTACCGGCTGGTCATGATATCGAAACGCCACTAACGTATTCAGCTATCTTCATGATTGCAGTGGCGCCAGCAGCCTATGGCTACGTTACCGGCGGGGCATACAGAGCCCTATACGCCTCGATCCTAGGAGCTTTCTTCCTGACCATCCTGCTCCTTTTCGTGTCAGGCCTCACGCTGCAGGAACGCCCCGGCGCGAAGAAGCGGTACGAGGCTGGCACGAATTGGGACGCATACGCGCGATATCTACACAGGACCAGTATCCTTATACCCTTTCCGCCGCAGTTGTATGCGCCATTGCCGACGATACTTAAGCGGACGTTGTTCCTTGAGTTTCCAATATACGTCTTCGATCCAGCGAAGCATGCAGATCAGAAGAATCCCCGTGGGAGCGATGCCGAGGCGGGGCTGCGTGGTGGGCAGGGGAGTAATGTTTAGAGCCAGATTTAGACTGTTAAGTGTTCCTGTTGTTGGCGTGAAGGAGTCCGCAAATCAGGCAGGGTGTTATCTTTGTGCTTTGAGGGTGTCCTGGATCGAAAGATTACTGAGCGCTGGCGATACCCCTAATTGTTCTTCTACTTACTCTAGTTAATATCATTGGATGGAACATGTCCCGAAGACACAATTCACAGAGGCTCTCTGAAGTGAAAGTCTCCGCTTTAATTGAAACTAGAGCGGAGGACTCTTTGCAGAGATGAAGGTTTTTAAGTCACAAACTGCTCTGAATTTTACGAAATATTCCGAATGGCAATTCGGCAATAAACCACCTATCTTCGACGTGGTGCTCGTGGGGTGCTCCCGCTTACTTTCCCTGCTACCTGCCATACCGGAGAAGTAGCAATTTCGATACACGAATGCCTCAACACCATTTCTTTAGTTCTGGCTACTTTACATTAATGTGATGAATCCTAGATTAAGGTTGGTTTTTATTATCAGTGCCAGTACGTTCGGTTCCTAGTTGATACCATGGAACCTTCCAAGCCCCTTTCGCAGCGGTTACAGTACTTGCCTATTCTGGGATGTATAAACTACGCTGGGCAGAAGAACTCTCACTCGTTTCTGCTTCGTCTTCACTTGACCAATTTGAGTCGATTTGTTAACATCTGAACTGAAGGGTCCACTCCTTGGCCAGAATGAAAACCAGTCCTTATATATATCATGGCGGTCCCTCTACTATGTTCAGGAGGTCGTTCTCCTTTTCTTACACTGTGGTCTAAATCTTACAGTGTCATAACATATTGAAATCGAAGTACTCCATCGCAGTCTTTCTTCATAGCATACTTACCGTTTCTAAACCCATACACGACATGGAATCTCTTGATCATCCAGTCCTATCCGAAGAGGTGGCTCGTTTCCTCGAGGATGAGGGACTCCTCACACCAATAACGGACAACAAACGGAAGCTCTCCACATTGATTCTATCCCCTCCTCGATTGTTGGCTTCACAATGTGGGTGCACGGATCAACAAGTCTCGCTTGAGAGTTTCGAGGCGTCCTCCGTCCGTCAGGAAGCCGAAACTGTGGAGATACCCGCATACCTCTGGAGCAAGGAGACATACGGCTTCCTAGGTTTCAACGATGAAACGGCAGCAAGGCTTTGGGAGCGCTTTGTCAACAGATCAGCGGATGTGCCTATAAGCTTCCTGGACTTTGCTGTTTCGCAGATTGAAAACAATGGAACGCCTGACGCAAGCACTGCGAGCGATGACTGGGACTTTTGCCTCAGGGCGTGTGGAATCAACGAGAAGTTACGGACGGCAATCCTCCTGCCTGAGTTTGAGGACCTCCGGTACACTGACTCCTGCAAGCATTGGGTAATTGATGCCATGGAAGGGAAATATGAAGCATTGCAGGAGATGGATGAACGAGTGAGGTTAGAAGTGGCGCATCTCCAGCGTGCCAAAGAGGTGGGAGCTTCCATGACCCAGTGACGCACAAAGTCTGGCTCCAGGGTATCTCAACATCTCCAGGGGATCTCCTTGGCAACAAGAACGTTACATGTTGGATGCCGCAGAAGGACTCCTGATTGCAAGCAGAGATGATTGTCTCTAAGGTCGCCATCATTTAGGTTGCCATGCCGAACAACCTCATCGAGAGCCTCACTGTCGAGTCTTTGTGGTTCGGAGATCGTAACCGGCCAACAAATGCATGGAAAAGCTCCTCATCGGCGAATTGAAACTGGTATCCACGTCAAGCATCGTCAAGAAAATGGTAGATGCGACCAAAATCAAGGAAAGTGACGTGCTAGGGTCTTCGCAGTGGAGGTGATGGAGAAGAGAAGAGGGCTATACAGGTGGGGTTCCATACGACTGAGGCAAGGCTGCCTTGTGGAGAACTGTGTTGATAAGGTGTGGGTGCATGGTATGGAGGCCTCCACAACAGCACAAGTAAGAATGAATATTTCGATTCCTCAGAAACTGTATTGAATAGGTAGGACTGTCGTAGACGTCCTCTTTACCTTTTTCGATGATAAGGAACATGGAGCTCAGCGAGTCAATTAGGAACAGCATTCATTTGCGACCTAGAACCTAAAGTTATTATACAATCTATTGCCACTTGATGTGAAAAAAAGAGTGATCATTTTATGCTTGTTGTATAACTTGTGACGTTTTCGGTTTTGAATGGGGAGTGGGGTGCTGTCGTTTCTTACGGTCCGGCGCCTTCAACTCAACCCCAATTCACCTACAACAAACTTCACGTGAATATCACAGCATACACGGTGATACTGGAAGACCACGACCGCCCATCTACCAGGTCATACCCATCGGCACGATTTCTCTAATCGGAACAGGTAAGATGCCACCTTTCTTGATGCGCTTGAAGTCACAGTTCCCTCAACGATCACTGTCCGGACGCAACCCTGGAGTGTCGCGTGACAATCCTGGACAATATTCCTCTCACTGCCTCAGTAAAGCACCATTCTCGGAGATGCAGGACTCCAGTCTCCTAGTGAGCCTTACGTCCTCAGTGAGAAAAAAGCGGCTTGAAGCAGTCGGACAACCTGAATTTGATGTGGGATGAGTCTATGATGGAGGACATAACTGAGGTCACGTTCTCTCAGGATTAGCCAAAATACCCAGCATGGCTGTGCGAAGAATGGAGGCTCGGAATCGAACCATGGATGATGACCTGTGCTCGATTCGTGGCGTGGCAGAGTAGTGAGTAGGCAATGGGTTCCGGCAGACAACGCATAATGGTTCAACTGCCCGTGTTTGAGGGCCTTCCTAGAACGGACAGCAACAGAACTTGCGAGAATCAACGCAAATGATCCGGGACTAATACTCAACATTGTGTGGATCGGGTGGGGCCAAAGCTAACTTCTGAGTGTTAGATAGACAGAGCTTCCTATAATTTCCATCTAATCACCATACGTTTGAATATCTTACCGGAGACTTTGAGCCACAGCAAATCATAAAAGAGCTCTAGAGTTACTGGTGGACCTGATACTCATTGCCGAAGGATTGTGAGACTGCTATTCCCGAACATCATCATGGAGGTCAAAGAGGTTGAAGCACAGTCGAAGGCACTGCAGAAGGCAACGATGGCGGGAGAGTCTCCAGCAAATATCCTAAAGATATTGAACGATCTCAAGACAGGGGTGGTGGCAACGGAAGATCTCTTAAGGTCGACAAAGATTGGAGTGGTGGTTAACAAATCGAAACAACACAAGAATCCAGATGTAGCAAAATTAGCAAGCGAGATTGTATCGAAATGGAGAAACGACGTGAATAAGCAGAAGTCGGCGGCTACGCCGGTCAAGCGTGCCAACGGGGTAACATCACCTGCTCCAAGCACTGGATCAGAAAAGCCAAAATCGAGCGTACCTCCAGACCAACGAACCTGGAAGAAAGATGGCATAGATATTACAAGAACCGGCACAAAGACGCGGGATAACTGCGTAGGCCTGATCTATGACGGTCTATGTCATATGTCAGAAGAGTGTAAGTTACACGAATCCCCTCCCAGAGCAGCACGCCTTGTCTAACAACTGATATCCTTCACCAGCTTCATCAACCATCATCAAAAAGGCAGTCGACGTCGAACGAGCTGCCTTCACCGAGTACGGCCCAGAAACCCAAGAAGCCTACCGCGCCAAAATGCGCTCTCTCTACCAGAACCTCAAGAACAAATCCAATCCCGGCCTCCGCAAACGCGTGGTGTCCGGTGAAATCTCGCCGGAACGCTTCGTCGTCATGACACACGAGGAACTCAAATCGGCCGAACGGCGAGCCGAAGACGAGAAGATCCAGAAGGAGAATATGGACCAGGCGATGGTGGCGCAGGCCGAACGCAGTATCTCCAGCTCGCTTC
>QQTW01001120.1_pt1 | contig 18347 bp, 24 predicted proteins | sample 1904831 | NCBI WGS metagenome assembly QQTW01 (sample SAMN09435610, study PRJNA476489) | Subsurface metagenome, whole genome shotgun sequencing project. | reverse complement strand
GAACCGCCTCGAGATCGCAAGAAAGACAAAAGGGACATCAAAACAAGTAGACCACATAACAGAATAGAGGAATTTAACCAGCGATCCAACCACCAGATGCAGCGACAGAGAGTGTAATAGAGGGAGGAAGGGACTCACATCACCTTGATCTCATTCGGATCAATTTTCGGAGCTACATTCCCCCATGGACACCCTCATCATCAGCACTGTTATCCTATCCTATCCTAGGGTACGCCATTTTGATCTCTTCATTACTTACGCATGATGGCGGTCTTGAAGTGAGAGGGGTTTGGAGAGTGGAGGTGGAGAGGTCAGGTCTAGTCACGAAAAGAGAAGCGCACTGAATGAGTGTAGTGAAGTTGAGGGAACGGGGAAACCCTAAAGCAGTCACGTTTCGCACAATCAATTCCATTAAATTCAATTCACTTCGCACATACGAGAAATTTGGCGGGATAAGCCGGTCTGCTCTCTGCTGGTTCACATCGCACATGTACATCAAATTATGAGCACGGACACGAGGCAAGGAGTTTATGAATAGGTCTGGTCAGGGCATGAAACTGAGAAGCATCATTGAGCCTGAGAACGAATTGATAACTTTTGCAGAGAAAATGGGCAGGATTCGTAGATAAGATTACAGTACTCGCTCGCAGTCACGGTGGGATGGAAATGATGAATTCTAATGGAGAATGGAATGGAATGGTGAAGGAAGGGAGAAGGGAGAAGGGAGAAGGGAGAAGGAAGACGGAACTGGCGTCAATCAATAGATCTACTGCAGCAAGCTAACACGCGATACCACCACCACACCACCTCCTAGCAAGCTGCGCTGGACAAAATAACAGCTTGCGCACTGGACTGAAGATGAATAGAGGCTAGAATGTGGAATGCCCTGAAGGCTACGGGATGTGGACGTCGGAGAATGAATGAATGATATCCGTGATCAATGAGGATGCCCCATCTCCGTCCCGAGGTCCCACTTTCCATTCCATTTCCACTCGTCCATTCAGGCTCGCGAAGCCGGGTACTATAGTGGTTACTCGTACGTCTGATGATCAAATCAATTGGTTCCTGTCACGGCGAGCCTGTATGAATCGGACGAGTCAGCTCTGGAATCGACACATAATATCATACGATAGAATCTGCTAGTGAATATTGGATGGAGAAGAATCAGATAAGACGTACTTCATCAGATGCTCCATAAAAGTCTGCAGCGAGACGTCGTCCGTAAAGATAGTCTGCGCGTTCTGAGCGAAGCCGCTGTAGGCGCCCGACGTGTGAGTCGTCGATGGATTCAGCTTGGAGAGCAGGAAACGTGCTTGAGAGCCCCCGGCGTCGCACACAATAAATCGCGGCAGGGGAAATCGGTCTTGAATCAGTTCCTAAGACGTGCCAAGTCGCGTCAGTACCGAAACGCTAGGGGGAATGAATGGAGATGAAAACGAGATCAAACAATACCTTCGCATCCTCCTTGGGCTGCTTCAACAAGGCTGCAAAGTTCTCATATCCCTCCTGATCCTGATACCCTGCTTTCCGCCACTCGGCGATGGTCTCGCCGTGGAAGATGAGGATGTGGAAGAAGGTGTCAAGTAAGAGGATATGCGTGGGCTGGATGGACGCCGAGTCTAACAGCACCGGCTGACTGCCCTCCTGATCAAACGTGTACGAGTCCAGCGTCGGCTGAACCATGATGAGCGAGTTGCTGACGTCCTCGTGATACAGCACGTGCCGGTAGAAGGCCGTCTCGTCGGGCGAGTTGTTAAACACCTGCAGGAACTGACTGCGTCGCAGATGGAACATGAACTGCGGATACAGCGTGAAATTGCTGGTCAGTCGGAACGAGGACGGGTCGTCCTTGCGGTACTCGGCGAAACGCGAACACAGTCGAATCAACATCCGATCCACCCAGCGGAGCACGTCCGGCCCGTCATCGACCTCGGCCTTGAAGACGGCGATGCGCGACATGAGCATGGCCGCCGCTTCCTGGTCGAAGGATTGCGCGATGGACGGATCGCCGGCCGGCCCGCTGAGCGGTCGAGCGACCGTCGTCACCCGCAGGTGGAACTGGCCCGACGAGTGCTGGTAGTAGGTCAAGAACTGCATCATGCCCTTACCGGGCCCTTGCGTGTGCGGCGCCGGCCCGCTCTGGGAGGCAATCTCAAAATAGATGCCGTAGCTGGCCGTCGTGTCGATGCCGCACATCTTCCACGAGCAGGTATTGCCGATGCCACACTCCGTTTCGCCGACCGACGAGGACTTCTTGTTCAGCGAGATGGCGTGTCCGATAAGTCCCGTGACTTTGAGCTCCTTAGTCGTCAACACTTCGAGCGAGGCGTTGAAGCCCATAAGTAAGTTATCGTTGGCGTCCTTGTCGAAGACCCGCACGAAGCTCTGCTTGAACATGGACGAGGTGAAGCTGTCGGTCAAGATCATGTGACCGCCCGTCGAGTTGGACAGGCCCTTCATCTCCAGCAGGCCGACCTGATCCAGGCAGCCGGCAAAGATGTCGACAACATGTCCGTTGTGCGACACGCGTCGAGCGAGATTATCGTAGAACTAAAGTCACTGTCAGTATATCTTTCGGTCCGCCAAAAACCGACTACAACGATGAAAACCTACCTTGACGGCCTTTTTAAAATATTTGATGTTGTCCCGATCAATGTCATGATGGGATCGAATGGGCTCCCGCAGTTCCGGACCCACCACCATACCCGGTCCTTCCGTGGCCGGCCCACCGGCAAAGAGCATGATCCGACCGCCCGCATTCTGAAAGGAGCTCTCCAACAACCCGATGGCGACACTCAACGCCACACCCGAACACCGCAGCGAGCGCTTGTCGTTGGGAGTGGGCCAAGGATCTTTTTGCAGCTGCTCCAAGGCGTTTGTTAATTGAAACTCGCACTGCTGCACCGGCAGCAAGAAGCGGGCCGAGGGTCCCATGGGCTGCATCTGTCGTCCTGGCTGCTGAGGCGGCATCCCAGGCCGCATCCCGGGGGACGACAGCCCGAGCATCTCTTGGATCTGCTTGGCCGTGTAGTCCTTGGCCCCTCGGAAGACGTATGATTTTGCACACTCCATATAGCCCAGCTCATGCACTTGCACCTGTGATGAAAAATGTGAGCGTGCTTCCAGCAAGTCAAGAGTATCCGCACACTCACCATCGTCCCAAAGGTAATCAGGCCCACCAAGGCATGGGGCGGTAGCAAGCTCAAGCTCATGATCAGCGACTCGCGCAGGGCCTTGAGACTATCCTCCTCCTGACACGTATCGACGACATAGAGAAAGATGGGCGGCGACGGAGCGGGCCGCGCCAGCCTATACTCGATAGTGGTGTTGGCCGGATGGAGCTCGGGAGGAATGGCATCTTGCGTGATGTCCTTGTAATGGGGTGGGAGAGGGTTCCGCTGTAGACAAAAGGGACAGATCCAGAGGCGCGCTCGAGTTTCAACTTGACTGTTGAGATGTCTCATCAGCATCGGAAACCGAGAAGCTCAGATGCTCTCCGAATCAATAAAACATACCAGTATGGGTTCAGAACTGCCCGACAGGGAGCTTTACAGGTGACCGGCTCATATTGCAGCCATGGAAGCTCCGGACGCTCCTTCAAGGGGGTGTAGAGAGCCCCGATAGGGACCACTAAGCGTGATGCTTCCTATAAGTTTGTTAATGGAACGGCTATCTCGAGAGCATGTTCCCAGGAAGTGGGTACTGACCATCCGCGAACTCGGAAAGGTATTCCAGCTGAGCCGGATGCCATCGCGGTCTTCGATCTCGCTCCATTGATCCTTGAGCGCCTCGAAGTCCATGATGAACAGAAGAAGAAAAGAGAAACGAAGTGAGGAGCGCTAAGATAATATTGCACAGTGAGCGTGTTCGGGTGACGAGATTAGGTAGGTCCGCGGTGCTTGCCTGGTGGTGGTCGGTGAAGCCAGATTGTCAAGAATTGCCATGACGTTCTCTCTGGATTGCCGGACTACGGTCTGCGAAAATGTCCATCATGCAAGACTGCTGACTAATCGGCCCTTATATGCCAGCTTCGCTCCAACCGCTCGCTCTCTCTTTCTCTTTTCTTTCCTCACAGTCAGTTCCACCAGAGCAAGCACCCAAGATGCTTTCTTGAGTGAGGTGTCAAATCCGGCCAGTTTCATTGTCTCTGGTGTCAGCAAAACTGGTTCTGTGCGTCTGGTGGGCAGATGAGATATTCACACCCATTTTTGCTGGGCACCCGGGCGAGAGTGGCTGTTCTAGCTTCCGACGATCGTTGGGGAATCAGCAGCGGTGACATTTGTTTGTATTTTTTTGCAAAGAAGTTCTCAGATGTGTGGGCTGGGCTACTATAGGCAAAAGAGAGGCTTGAGGGGCTCATACTGCCCGTCGAGACTTTCTACGAAACGATTGAGAATGGGCCATGCGGATATTCGAGTTGACAGCAGCATTGGTTATGTCCTGGCTGAGGAGAAGCTGCCTTTCAAGACGCATTTTCGGAGAGCTGCTTCTCAGCCCAAACTAATGGACTTTGCGAGGCTCTCGTAGCTCTCAAGTCGCTGACCGAATCACCCTAGTTATCGTTACATATCACAGCTATATAATACAGATCACTGGATCGTTCTAAACCAACCTGGAAGCAATTTCTGCATATTGTTATCAATAATTTACTCTATATCCATTGGAAGTTTCAGTACTTTTGGGGGTGTCACTCTCTGTTTAGCTCTATTATATGCTACAGGAACCTCTAAGGAATTTAATTCTAGTTTGCAAAGATAGCATCACAAGAGCTTATCTCTGAACATCCTATCTTCGAGGGAGTTGAAGCCCTTGTTCGTCGAGCTAGACGGGATGCTGAATTGATTAGATTTAGACAGTATGTCTTAAAGGTCCGCCCGTCTCAAAGATCCTCCCGATGGGGATATGCTTGACATGCTTGACATGCTCTTGAGCAACACATTGCCGACAACACTAACCGAGTATACACGGTTTGGAGTCACTCAATTTATCTTGATGACAGCCCCTTCACGTACTGTAGACAGCAATGACATGGTCAAAGACAACAGGACGGGACAGAATCCAGCGAAGCCAGCATGCTACGAGAAACAAGGCAAGGCACAGAACAAAGAGGGAGCTAACAAGGAATTCATACACATCAGATCGCAAAGCTCAGATAAAGAGTCACCACACAAAGGGACTGACGGGGATATCTCCACTGCCCGGCCCGGCCCCCCATAAACTTTCCTCGAAGCGCCTCACACAAATAACGCCTGGAAGTAAGTCGAGGCGAAGAGACAAATGAAAGCGAAGTAAAGTAGGAGCTCGCGTGGATGATCTACACTCTACCCGCCCGTTAGTGAGTCGTCGTCCGTCGACGTCGTCCACGATTGCCCCCTTCGATTCGCTGGGCGAGTACATCCCGCAGGGCCGGATCGTCCTTGTCTTTGTCGACGTGGTGGACGCGAACGTGTCTGTGGTGTGGTCGTTAGCACGAAAAAGAACTCATATGATATTTACATTTGTAGGTATTACATGTGAATGTCTAAGATGAGAATGTTTACGCACCTCTGCAGATTGTCTGGTCGAGGATATCGATGTTCTCGGTCGGAACAGAAAGGACAGACGTAACCGGGTGATCGATGGACGAGGCCATGTCGGATCATCTCGTTCTTTCGCTTGAAGCCTTTGCCGCCCGCTCCTCGCGCGCAACCGGTGACGGGGCAGTAGTGTGGTCGATCTTGCGAATGGACGTTGGCATGGGAGCTGAGAGAACCTCATGTCAGCATATGTGTGTGGGTGTGTGCCACCCCCTGGCTAGGGATCTCTGACGAGGGGAGAGTGTCACGAAGGGGTTGTTCATACTTGAGTAGGTATTGCGTGTTGAAGGGTGGTGCGGTGCAGCCTGGGTGGGTACATTGATAGACGGCGCCGGCGGCGGCGTGACCGTTCATCTGTCGGGGTGCAGGAAGGGGCAAGGAATGATGGCCGGGATGGTGAGGACCGTCCATGGGATGATGATGGGGTGCTTGACCGGACAGCTGTGGATCGTAGAAATGGCCGTCGATCATGGGCGGAGCGGGTGGTGCGCCCTCGGATGGCCCCGCCGGACCGTAGGGCGGTCCATTCTCGGAGGCGTGCGCGGTGCGGAGATTGTAGATGTAGGGGTGCGATCCCAGGTGCGGGGCGACGCTCGGCGGAGACATGCTGAGCTCTCGCGGTCGGGGTAAGTGCTCGTGATGCGCCGCGCCCGTCTCCGCGAAGGTGCCGGGTGGTGGCGGCGGTGATGAAGGGTGATGATTCGCGTAGAGGCCATTGGAGGCTGGCTGGGTCACGGACGGTCGGCCCGGGCGGCGACCTCGCGTCGCCATCTCGACGCCGTTGGACGGGAAGGCTTGTGGAGGGCTGCCGGCGGAAGCACCAGCGCCGCCGCCCATCGGGGCGGGTGGGGCTTGCTGAGGTCGGATGCCGTTCTTCTTTTGCGCGTCGAGCGACTCGGCCGCCGCGGCGAGCTGCGTCAATTGCGACAGCGGCGGGAGATGGGGCCGTTCGTTTTCCGGGGGCAGACGGGCGCTGGTGGGTGCCGAGGACGATGTGACCATGGTCGTTTTCAGTGGTGACGGGACTTGCCTCTGCGTCTGAGCTGGCGCTTGGGCTGGTGGCTTCTCTGGCGTCGACATGTCACGTCTCGCGTCCGGATCGTGGTTCGCGTCGTGGTCTCCCGTCGCCCGCGCCGGCGTCGATCCTGCCTGGGGTGATCGGTCCTTGAGGCTCACCAGGGCGTCGGCCGCGTCGGTCGACATGCCCGGGTCGCGCGGTGGCCTTGCGTGGTCGGCCGGCTCGCCATTGTGGGCCGGTGTGGGACCCGGCGGCGATCGGACGTCGGACGTGCTGGCGGTGGTGATCCTCGGGGTCTTTGGAGCGGCCTCGGAGGTGACGGCGGTGGTGGACGTGGTCGTCGTCACGGGAGTCGACGCATCGGTCATGCTGCTGGCGGCGCGCAACGCGACCTGGGCGGTGATCTCGAGCGCCTCACGACCCTCCGACCCAGCGGGCCCGTTCGTCGCTCCTGATGATGCCGCCCCCGACGCCGGCGTCGCCTCCACGTCGGTTCCATCCATCTCGTCGTCCCCCTCCGATGGCTCATCCGCCGACTCCGGCGAGGACGAGATGCGGCTCAAGGGATTGCGGCGGGCGTCCTCGATGACCTCGCGCGCGTCCGGGTTCATATATCGCAACAGCACGCTCTCCCCCCACTGGCGACGATCCATCAGCATCTGCGTTCCTACATGATGGCGCAATGATTCCCATGCTCCAAGGGCATGCGCGTGCTACGTGCCAATATAAGAAAAATTCACTGACCGCCGGATTGGGCGCTGGTCGATTCACCGCGGGGACCACCTTCAACGGCCGAGGCGGCGGCGAGGGGATGAGGCTGACCCGTCGCGCTTCGAGGGGCGGCGTCCGTTGTGGATCGGGGTCGTAGACGTCGTAGAGGCGATCGTCGTCCGCCAGGGTTTATGAATGCGTCGCGATCGAAGGGCGGCGCCGGGGCGTGACACGGAGCGGGTCGAAAGACGCCAGCTTGAGCCTCCTCTTCCTCGCTGGTGCGGGCGTCGGCGTTGACCTGGGGTGGGTGTGTGATGTGCGTGGACGTGGAGACGTGCGGCTCTGCTGGGAGGGAACGCAAGCACCCCTCGGGTTAGTCTTTGCTTCCCCTTCCCCCCCGCGCGCGATGCGCTGCGCGTCGGAAGCTTGCTTGCCTGGCTGCTTTACTGTCTTGCTATTGCTTGGATGCTTTTTAGGGTCGGAGAGTTGCGCGCGTGTGGTGGTGGTGGTGGTGGTTGGAAGTCTCGAGAGCCTCAATGGGCGCCGAGGGAACGAGGAACGAAGGAGGATGGCGCAAGGAAGGACGGAGGGACAAGGGAAGGCGAGCCGGAACTCTCCCCGATGATGACAGCCTCTACTAATCGGCCGAGGGATGGTGATACAGTAGAAGGCAACACGTAGCAGGTGACGAGATGAGTGATGCGAAGTCGTAATGTCTGGACGGAGCAATAGATGTAAGATTGTATGAGCGTGTGGTTGTGTGCGTGTGTGTGTGAAGGTGGAGATGAGGATGTCAAGTTGGCCAGTGATGAAGAGGGGATGCTATAGGTGAATGATGCCCAATGGTCATAACATTTGACATCCACCTACAATTTCCGCCGAGGCTGACTAAAGTGCTTTTGCAGCTGCTACTGCTGCTGCTGCATGGCATCGCGACATCCAAACAGCCGACGGCCCCTTCAAACCTCGGTGAGGCTCGCCATGCGCAGGGAACGAGGGCATCCGGATGATCAAACGTCGCCTGTATCGTGGAGCTCGCTCATCAAGGGATTACTGTTATGCGACTGTATCCTGGTCAAAGGGTGGAGTAATAAGTATCCCAAAACGGCGTGATACAGCAGTCACCGTCGTTACATGACGCCCAGCCGGCGACGGGGCCATTGCTCAGGCGAGTCGTACCGGCTGGAAGGAGGGGCCGATACAATAATGACAAATCAAATTCACCTGTAAATCATCTTCAAAACTCGGCAGTTCAATTTCTTAAGACGATTACCTGCTAACTCCTGTAGACTCGATCTTGGTGACAGATGTCTAGACATGATCGTAGGAAGAGGCTCAACTCTCGGCGTCCCCAGGCACCGACCGAACATGCGGCTGAAGAGTTGAGGCTCTGTCTCAGCCGCACTAGTCTCAATGAGTGGTAGCTCGGCTTGTTACGTAAGCTGAGCCCCTTCAGCCTCATTGAGCCTCAACCCCCCCAGCGACCCCACATCATCGCGGCTCTGTCCCCCCGCATCGAGCTAGGGATTCCGGATCACGGCTCACCACGTCTGTGCGTCTCCAGATGAGTAACATGGGGGATGATCGGTGAGTGCCTCAATTGGATTCTAGCATCTACTGAAGGATTATACCTCTTTAAAATTACTGAACATGTGAGATCTGACTCATGTGATTTGTACACATACAGCTGGCGCGCCCAGCGGGGTCAACCTTTACCGAGCGGTGGACCGGGCAGCAACCGTGGCCCACGAGGGTTGAAGAGCCCCGGACCAGGAGGCGACATGCCCGATATGCAAAATTCATCGGGGGTCAGATTTGATGGTCAAGAGGCGAAAGAGATGCTCAGACAAGGTATGGTGATAGATGATGATGCTTCAATAGTCAGGTGATGTTGGTGGATGCTGATGATGAGAAGCATTTCAAGAGGGCACACGTCAGGGTATGCATCTCGGCCATTTATATTCATTGTGAACCTTCAACAGAAAAGGCTGCAAAGCGATGGAGGCTGTTATTGATGTTGAGAGCTGATTGAGTGGCGTGTTTGCGACGGCAGACAAAGCCGTCTATTATCGACCAGCCGATGGAGAAGGTGGTGGAAATACTCCCAAGTCGGCCAGTCCATGGGCGTCCAAGTGTAAGTAAAGCCATCCTTTCATGAAGATAGGGTGTAGTTGGGTCTGTGAGCCAGCTAGCCGCGGGGGGGGTAAATTGATGATGGATGATGTAGCGAATCATATGGCCAACGGGCAGGACTTTTTCGTTCAGCTACGGAAAGGCGTCGCGGCGTTACAGCAGCAGCAGCAGCAGCAGCAGCAGGCTGGACATGGCCCCGATACGTGACGCGAGGAATTCAGAGTGAGAAGGTTGATAGATAGTGAAGATGATTGAGCATTCCAAATCCCGTTCGGAGGGCTTCCGAGACGGGCGGGAAGAAATCATTGGCATGATCCAAATTGTCTGCAACGAGGAATGATAAATTTGATAAGTGATATGGTGATTGACTCGTCCTAAGCGTAGTAGTAATGAAGAAGCATGCGTCGTACGCGTAGTAATAAAACGTTTAGCGGTCGTCGCGCCAATCGCAAGTATGGAAAAGGGCATCAATGAAACGATACATGACCCCCACCCGTGACGCCTCTATAATATAATCTGATACAAATGAGACCATAACGATTTTCCATTCACGCCGGTTCCCATTACGCCCTGCTGCCGACCCATCTCTCTCAAGGCCCAGTCCCCTCTGGCATCAACTTCTCGGACGACAACGACGTCGTCGTCTGCGTCTCGTTGTAATTGACGAGCTCGTAGCAGTCTTGAATCATCATGGACCTGAGCCCGGGCGGGGCGATGTCTTGAGTCAATTCGGTGCAGTTCCATCCGGGGCGGACCCTCGCCATGCGGGCATTTTGGGGAGGATCATCTTTGTTGGATTCGCGGTGGGTGAACAGCCGCACGGAAGTGAAGTAGAGGTAGGCGATGCGACGACACTTGCGACTCTTGTGGGTGCTGCGGAGCTGTCCATGCTGGCCGGGCATCTCGTACGTGAGGCACACGCTCTTGAGGTCTTCGAGGAGGTTGTTATCGATCAGCTCGTGCGTCCGTTCCGTCAACCGCCCCTGTTTCCGGTAGTTGTGATAGCCGAAGTCGTGCCGATTGCATGAGGGGGCGAAGTTAAAGCCGAAGGGATGCTCGGGCGCGTCCGAGCAACCGTCCGATTTCCAGTCCAGCTCCGGTGGATTCTTTTTCTTTCGCGCCTCGAGAAACTCTGGCAGCGACGCGTTGAACAGAAGGTGGTCCGTCTGGCACGGCAGGTCGCAGACGTCCCGCCGTCGCAGCTTCCGGTCATCGTGAAGGGCGTCGACGATCGCGGTGCTGTTCTCGTCCGTCAGGTCGGCCACGTCGACCCCGGAGCACTGGACATAAGGAATCCAATCCGGAGCCTTGGCGGGGATTTTGAAGCATGACATCAGCCTCGTCTCCGTCCCGTTGATGGGCATCGCGCTCGCGCCGTGCGAGGCGATGGCGAAGAGGACGCTGCCGACGAGAACAGCGAACATGATGGATGGTGAATTGGGGTGGATGAGACCCTTGGTAGGAGGATGATGGGAATGAAATCCAATGAGAATGGAAGACAGGAGTTCAACGTTGAGTTGGGGAGACGTGATGTCCGAAGTAGTCGAGACGATGGCACTGCGGGAAGCAGTTCAGATGCCGATGGAAAAGCTCCAGATCTGGAGAACAGATCGACCAGAAGATGAGAGCTGGACCCTGCAGAGACAGACCATGCGAAGACAGAAGGGTCCTTATATAGGCCGTGAGGGGGCTCATATCATGGTCGAGTTCGAAGAGGATTGGGAATCGGTCCGGCGAATGGAGAGCATAATGAAAGCACCCAGCTAGAACAGCTGGGTGAGCGAAGGCAACTCCGGTCCAGCACGCTAATGGGAACCAAAGAGCAAGTTACCAGGGAAGGAAGAGAAAGTCCCCCAAAGGACCAATGAGAGATCTGAGAGAGGAGAACGTGACGGTCATGGTGGCTTGGCTAGGAGAGACACTTAGTTGAAATGAAAGCCTTCACGATGACCGCTAAATATGAAAGTCGGTCGAAATGGAAATACAACATGCCCACTCTCGGCCACGTGCCCCTTCGACACCATCATTTCAATCCTCCATGATCATTACAGTTATGGACCGGCCCCGCCGACCCTTGGTCATCATTATTTTAGGTTTTCCCAGCCCAATGAGAAAGGAACCAACCCGCTCGGCGGTTGATGATACACAGACAGCGCAAACAAAGAAGATGACAAGAAATGAAAGAAAAATAAAAAGAAAGAGAAATTGAAAATAGAGCGGTCATGATTAGCGGCTCCACAGTGTCCCGGCGGGAATCGACTCCCGCTCTAGCGAGGGTGAGGATGGTAGTGTGGGTGTGATGAGGGGTGAGTTTGCGTCAGGGCCGCGGCGGCATCGTAGATGTCTTCGCCGCCCAGGACGGACATGTCGATACCGCTGTCCAGGAGGTCGCCCGCGGGGAGCGTGCCTGGCAGGTTTTGCGGGACCGACAGTTGGTTCCGCGCCGGAACCGAACCCGGGGAGGGAACATGAGGCGAAGACGATGCATGATGAAGCTGCTGGAGCTGTTGCTGCTGTTCCCGTTGTTGCTGCCGAAGCTGCTCCCGCCTCTTGTCATAATTGTTCGCCGCCGTCCGGATGCTGCTCAGGCCCTTTTCCAGGCACTGATGTTCACCGCGTCAGCATGTCTGTGGACCACCGGACCAAGCTCGTGGCGGCTCATGCGTACCGTCTGCTCCACCACCTCCCACGGGGCACCGATCTGATTCGCCACCGAGTCCCACATCTGCCTCCGGAAGGTCCAGTAGGTATGGGCTAACATCTCAAACTTTTCGCCCTCCCACTCGTCGGCCGCCTTACGCGACATCAGACGCTCATGCCTTTTCCGACACGCGTTGGGGGACTTGGTGGGAAACCAGCGTTGTTGGATCTGACCCCAGCCTTGGCTCCGTCGTCGTTCCGCCATCAGACGCTGGTCCTCCTCAAGGCTCCAGGCCGTCGAGGCACGAGTCCCCATGGGCGACATGACCACGGAAGATAGAGGATAGGATGATGGTTGATGGATGGCGATATCTGAGGAGGGTAGGGATGATGAGAGCAATCCGGAGCGGTGGGATGATCCAAGGAGGTCTTCGACCACGATCAACGGAGTTGATGGAGACCAGTGAGGATGGCGTGAGGGAGGGGATAATGTGACGGTAATATAGATGCCCCGGATGGATTAACACCTCGCCGGGAGGATGTATCCGTGCACGACCAACGAAGTTGTAGGTCCTTAATAGAGGAGAACGAAAGACGAAAGCGAACGAGGGAGACGAGGAAGAGTCAAATGAACAAGGAGAAGAAGAACAACGACTGTACGTCCAGACCAGTAGACCGAAACAAACGAATGATCGAAACAACGATGATGAAGGGGAATGCCTCAGATCCGGTCCCGGGTCCTACGGCCCATCTTATATCCCGGTTGACGCAGCTGAACGTCTTCCATCGGTCGACCGGGCTGGGTCGGCACTCGATTCCAGGCTGGAGGGGAGGGCCAGGTAGGGCCCAAGTGGGCGTGCGTCGAGGGGCTTTCCATGCGCGCGACCTACGCCGCCGAATGCTCGTCGATACCCCTTGGGCGCGTCGAGGTTATTTTCTGAAACAACCCTCAAGATCGACCTGTTGTTGTTTGAGCCGGGCAGGGCCGGCTCGGGCGGTAGTCTCAGCATCTTCTGCCGGTCCCGCTGATGTTTCTCCCTCGACCTGCGTGCTTGCCGCAATCCAGATACCCCATTCTTAGGAGATGTTTGAGGAGGGTTCTGACTGCAGCATCGTGCAGTTGATCGGCTCCACCCCCCAGGAATACCGTTCTCGGCTTGCGTTTCCCCCTCCTCCCGCCTGGGCCGCCCAGGGCGTGCTGTCATTTTTAGCCACTCGGTCGCGTGGGATGTGTGGATCCGAGAGACTCCATTCGATACCTGGACGGTGGTGCGCGCTGAAGGGGACGGTCAAGTCCCTCCGCCGTTTCTTTTCTGCCGTGTGATGGAACCTGCATCAAAGTAAGCGCCTGGGAAAGAGACTCGTGTTTTGGCGCCGCTTGCGACCGCCCAGCCCGAGGTCAAGTATAGCCGGGAGGCTCTGCGAACATGCTCACCCCATCCCGTTCGTCTCCAGCGGCGGCGGCGGGCCGTCTGGAGGGAGGGAGGGAGGGAGCGGGATAACGGCCCGTCGGTCAAGACCGTATCAAGGCTGGCCATTTCGCGCCGAAGCCGCCATCCCGTCTCTCCGTTGACGCCAGATGCTCCCTTCGCATCAACAGCCACGCCGTGGCATACAGTACCGCGTCTGTGTGGAAAAATGAACGGTGAAGGGGTCAAAGAATAGCAACGTCGGCCCTTCGATTGCGGAATTTATCTCGACTGGTCATTCAGGGATACCGTCCTCGACTGCGTTCAGGTCCCGTGTGTTATTCCAAGATGGCCGGATCGGATGACGGCCCAAGGTCGCCATGTGGCCCTGTTAGGTGCGATCGTGGCGCGGCGCGGCGCGGCGAAACATCCGGATGCTATCGATTGGCATCATCAGCCCTGTCTGACGACGGCGTCGTACCTGTCGCCCTAGTCCCGAGCTGGAACCGTGGTCGTCGTGTGCGATCACGATTCAATAGGCGCCGCCTGCCCACGGCGTTTTTGAAACACGTTCCGGCTGCTCGCTTGCCCTCTTGAAACGGGAGTCCGTGGAAGTTTTAGGCGGCCGACGTGTGCCTCCCGGATGCGCGCCGCCAAAAAATCTGAGGCTGAGAGGCTGCAAGCGCGTCTGCAGGAACGGCGGGATCTAAAACAAGGACGCGCTGAGGGTCCCGTCCCGATGAACATCGACAACCTTCGAGAAACATCGTTGTGGATGTTTGGTCATCAGCATCGAGGATTTTCAGCTGGCTCGACGGATCGAAATACATCGTGGTGCGCGCACCAATGGTCGTCTCTCCTCGGACCACAGATAGCTTCCATCGTTGATGTATCCTCATCACGAAGCTCCGAGGTTCCGATAATATATTTTCCTTCGCCGTCCCAAAACTGTCAGCTGAGGAACAGTCTTGCATCTGACCGCACCATGGTGAATTCTTTTCGTTCTAGCAAGAATATGCACGGCACCACATTCGTCAATCCCCTAGGATCGCGTCACATACATACCGCGGCGTGTTAGAGAAGATGACGTCTGTCTTGCTCCCATCGAGGTCGTGCCTGCATGAAGGAAGCGTAAAATGCGGGATCCAAAAATATGTTGGCTTGATGCATTGTAGTGTCCAAGCAGCTGTTGGCAGCTGTCTCCGGGACGTCGATGCCGGTTTCCCCGAATCGCTTGACGGCCTGGGGAATTGTATCAGAGTGAGACCCATCTTCCAATGCATTTTTTGAAACGTAGCTAGGCGGCCCTCTACATCGATGATCGAAGGTTGAACCGGTCCAGGTCACGGTAGGGTAGATTGTCCAGTACACCGTCAATCGATTGCTAGCCTGACACTTCAACCCTAGAAGAAGATAACGATCGCGGCTATCGGCTGAGGTTGTTGGATTGCCCTTCATGGGTCACCTGATGGTCGTTCCGTGCTCCTTCTGGAATGATATCTGCCTTCGCTTGACTATCTGCGACAATGAGGGTCGTCATCTGGGCCCGAGAACGCTGGTCTCCGTTTGTTGGCTGTTCCAGTAGCTCTTGTCATGATTGAGATAGCCGGCCTCGTTTGGAGATATTTCCTTGATCCCAGCGGGCGCTTCTGAGGCTGCACGGTAAGATAGCAGGAGTTCATTGGATGGTAACACCAACGACCTAGTTCGTGACGATCGTGATATGACACCAGTCCTCAGCCTTGACTTTCTGCAGCCGACTCCGTGTTGATATCCGATGACAGCTTTCGATATGAACTCGTAAAGTGTCCAGATCAGCCTCGTTCCCTGTCTTGAACAGTTCCAACGTTCTTGGGCGGTTGAATATCGCTCTATGGGGGCTTCTGACGCTGATCAAGAATGTGCGAGTTCGTGAGAGTTCCCGATGCACTCCCTCGATGCTATAAATAGAAGTATTGCTGACAGTGATGAACCAGCGATGCTTACTTAGCAGACGATCTTCGGAAAAATATGGTGCCGATCCGGCGGTGGCCGTCGGCTAATTTACCGACTTGGCAACTTTCCGACCCAAGGTTTTCCTCGTTGGCAACACAACCACACATTGCAGCTCAGGCCTGAGAAGCGGCATCGGCGCAAGCTGCTCATCATAGAGAGTCGTCCAACGTGAGGAAGCTCCTGCGAGGTGGGGATCAGATTGCAAAGATGGCGACGGTCACCGAAGCCGTGAAGGAGAGTCTGGTCGGCTCGACGCGTGAGGTGCCCATGTCGGACCAATCGCGTGCGGCCTTCACTCGCAACTCCCAGCCCGACGAGCAAACGGGTGAACGATACATGACCCGGGATGACTTTATTCGTGCGGTAGCACCGGCTGATGAAGACTATGTAAGTGATAACTCCAATTGATTCCTTTATTTTGGGTGGGAATGTCTTATCAAGCGTTCAATGGAATTTTCTGTATCTGTATCGATATATGTCGATGAGCAACCAATGGCTAATGAATACGTGAGCACATAGCACAAGATCAAACGGGAACAGTATGCCATCCTCTTTGATGTGGCCGATCGACGAAAAGCTGGTCGACTGACCCTGCAAGACTGGGCGACCTTTGAAAACCTGCTGAGCAAGCCTGATGCCGAATATGAGATCGCCTTTCGCCTGTTTGACCTTGAGGGGACGGGGACGGTCAAGTACGATGACTTTCAGCGTCTGTACCATCTCAACAAGGGGCCCAGCAGCATCCCCTTCGACTGGGATGGTGAGTGGGCCACTCTATATACCGGAGGGAAGAAGCATCGGCACGACATGAGCTATCCTCAGTTCTCCCAGATGTTACGAGGTCTCCAAGGGGAGCGCGTCCGGCAAGCCTTTCACTATTTCGATCGCAACAAATCGGGCTACATCGAACCCGAGCAGTTTCAACGCATCATCCTCGAGACATCGCGACATAAATTGTCCGACCATATCTTGGAGAATCTCCCATCCCTCTGCAATATCTCGACCAGCAGCAAGATTTCGTACGCCAATGTGCGCGCATTTCTCAATGTGTTGCGCGAGATGGATCTGGTCGATTTGATAATTCGGAATGCGACCAGCAAGAGCGTGGACGGAAAGATAACTAGAACGGATTTCCTCAACGAAGCCGCTCGCCTCGCCCGATTTTCCCTCTTCACCCCCATGGAAGCCGACATCTTGTTCCACTTTGCCGGTCTCGACCAGCCCTCGGGCCGGGTTGGGCTTGATGACTTTGTCAAGGTGCTCGATCCGACCTGGCGGCATCCCTCCTTCGGTGCCGATGAAGAAGCCACCACGATGCCGATGCCACAGACGGCGTCATGGACCAAGTCGGTGATGCGAAATGTGCTGGAGTCGGCTCATCATTTTGGATTGGGCAGCATTGCCGGTGCCATTGGAGCGTTCGTGGTCTACCCCATCGACCTTGTCAAGACGCGGATGCAGAACCAACGATCACAGCGAGTCGGAGAGCGTCTCTACAAGAACTCAATCGATTGCGCGCGGAAAGTGATCCGGAACGAGGGCTTTCGGGGATTGTATTCGGGCGTGCTACCGCAGCTGGTCGGCGTCGCGCCCGAGAAGGCCATCAAACTGACGGTGAACGATCTCGTGCGAGGCAAGTTCACGGACAAGCAGACGGGGCAGATTTGGTGGCCTCATGAATTGCTGGCCGGTGGTTCGGCCGGTGCATGTCAAGTGGTGAGTAGATTTGATCACCCCGCTGAAGAGACACATCACGCTGATTCATCACGGTTGGACAGATCTTCACCAATCCATTGGAGATTGTCAAGATTCGGCTGCAAGTGCAGGGCGAAGTGGCCAAAACGTTGTCCGACGCACCCCGTCGATCAGCAATGTGGATTGTGAAGAATCTTGGATTGGTGGGACTCTACAAGGGCGCCAGTGCATGTCTGCTGCGTGATGGTCAGTGCTTGACGTGCCCCTAATTTCCCTCCGCCGAGTGTCGAGGGTCTACCTCCCCAAGTTCCTTGGCTCACTTTCTTCAGTCCCTTTTTCGGCCATCTACTTCCCCGCCTACAACCATCTCAAGCGAGACTACTTTGGCGAAGGTCCGACGAAGAAGCTGGGCATCCTGCAGCTACTGACGGCCGGTGCCATCGCCGGCATGCCCGCCGCCTACCTCACGACGCCCTGCGACGTGATCAAGACGCGACTGCAAGTGGAAGCGCGCAAGGGCGAAACGCGATACACGAGCTTGCGGCACTGCGCCTCGACCATCTATCGCGAAGAAGGCTTTCAGGCGTTTTTCAAGGGTGGGCCCGCTCGTGTACTCCGCTCATCCCCGCAATTCGCCTTCACCTTGGCTGCGTACGAGGTCTTGCAGAATCTGCTCCCGCTTCATGCGGCCGACACGGATTCGCAACAACACGCGCAGCAGCAACATCTTCGTCCCGGTCTCGGTGCCGCCAACACCTCATTTACGATGACGGGTAGCTATCAGCCTGGCGTTGGCTTGCCATCGGCCACAGCTCCTCTGCCGTTCCTACGAGGTCGCAATGCGCTCAAGATCATCCTTGACCTGGACGAGGACTTTGGCCGGCTCAAGGCTTCTTCGTCTGGTGATACTACTTCACCTGCATCTGCGACCAGCACTCCACCCGTTTCTCGAGGATGGTTTACTTCGCGACCGGCAGCCCCCGCTACCACTTAATGCTTTTTCATGATTCGCTCATTCGTCCCTTGCCCTGTCCCCTTCTTTCTCTCTCTATCCCTATTCTTGTATGTTGGTTTTGCTTTCTCTGCGTCGTCCGTGTTTCTGCACCGGCGACGGTGTCCCCGCATAGCATGCCACGGGGGTTGCTATTCCTTGGAAGAGTGGTTAGAATA
>QQTW01001119.1_pt1 | contig 18354 bp, 16 predicted proteins | sample 1904831 | NCBI WGS metagenome assembly QQTW01 (sample SAMN09435610, study PRJNA476489) | Subsurface metagenome, whole genome shotgun sequencing project. | reverse complement strand
TCCAGCAGGTCGGCTTCGGCGCCGGTTTCGAGACTCAAACGAGACCCCCTCGGTTCTATGCCTAGATGAACCTTACCTTAGGTAGTGTTCTCGACCGAGGTCTGTACCTTCGAAAAAGCTTGTCCGGCATGCTGCGGCCCAGTTTGTAATCAACTCTAAGGTACCGCGGTGTGGCAGGGTGAGGTGACAATAATAATCTTGCATGGAAAACCACATGGAAGCCGCATTGTTTCAGATACTTTACCGCAGCCTGGGTCTGAACGGGTAATATTTAAAGACAATGGAAAAATGACGTCAGGGACTAAGGTAGAACAGGGTGCATTGCATCGCAATGCATGAATTCATCCGCAGGCTTTTTTTGCATTTAGATGAAGTCTAAAACATCAAGGTAAGGTGCGCATCAGAAGGGATGTAAGAGAGAGTCGACAACGAAAATTCAGTCAAGAGGAGGAGTCTTACCTACCTTACCTACAGCGCTTGACTCCAAGGCCGTGGCTTGCGCTCACTTGAGAAGGTACACACCTCTCGTTCATTCTACGATGCACAAAGCCTCGAAATAACAGTCATATCATGATCTCATCCATACATGTCGACACACCTGCGTCTTTGCAAGAAACCCTGCCGCTATCACTCCGAACTTGAGGTTCCTCTGTCGGAAATAAAGGATACATATCATTTACCAGGGACCTGGTACGAACGACATGCATAGCTTACCTACCTGAAGCGGATTGCAGAAGTGAGGTGCTGCACAGCGTTGTTGATTCGGTACTTTTTTGTTTGTGGGTGTTGGCCTGGGTGTGGGTGCACTCTGCAGGGCGAGAGAGACAGCTGCAAGGCCTTGAAGGTAGGGCCTATTTGTGGAATGGAATCTCTCCGGCCGCAGAAGCAGAAGCAGAAGCAGAAGCAGAAGCAGAAGCAGAAGCAGCAATGGCCTGCGGCAGCGGCACTACCATCACTTACGAGTAAAGTCTCCACACAAGATCGAACAAAGCATGAGCTCGATATTTCCTCTTCTGGCGAGGATAGTACAACTCTGGCTGCGCACAGTTATGCATCCCATCTTGACATCCAGCTGAATCTGGCATCTGCTTTCCACCAATAGTCTATCTCACCACTCCATACCAGCTCTGCATACTCGTCTCCATCTCCTTAACAGATGCATACCCCGGAAAATCTCTCCCCAGCTCTACATTTATTCTCCTATGCAACTTAACTCATCAATTATGCGATTGGCGCTTTCTATCTGGTCTGCTTTGATCCATCACGCCTTGTGCGTTGCAGACTGAGACCCTTTCCTGCGACATGCATTGTAATTATCATGTTTCTGAAATCTTCCCATCTAAACTGTCCGAAGACCTGGCTGTGCGTTTTGCGTTGTGGTATCATGACATCGTGCCTGAAAGCGGAACTGCAAAGCGCAAGTCCATCCCATTCTTCCTCTCGTTGCTTTTCCGCCTGCTGCTCCTCACCATCCTCAGCTTGTACACAAATGTCCTTTCTTCCTGCCGTCCGTCCTTCCTCGCTGTCTTCCGCTTATGTCGCTATCCATCCGCAATGGGATTGTATTTTGCTCGTCGATCAAACGCCTACACACAATCTTTTACGTTTCTGTCTCCATTCTATGCCTGGAGAGCACTGAACATCCAAACTAGTTCGTCATTTCTGCGATGAGCAATCATTTTGCCACTGATCTGCGTGCTACACATGACACTCATTACAAATTTTACTCTCATCTATCACCAAGTCCCTTTCGAAGACCCTAGTAATCTACAAACATTGCCCAAACCCCTGTCTTCATCTCTCGCCACCGTCTTCGCCTTCTCGAGAGGATCTTATTGAATTCTGGATCTGGATCATCTCTTCTGCCATGGATCTATTCGCCTTACTTACGAAGCCCGGCACACCGTGGACGACCTCAGCCACGATGCGCAAACATTACAACTGAGACCGCGCTGCAAACCCAACACTATCCGTTTCCTACGAAGTTCAATTCACCTCGCGCCCTAAACACTGCAAACTACCGTGGGGAGTTGAATCATCCCACTAAGAGACATCCCAGTTCCGAAGCCCACGAGCAGGAAAGGACGCAAGGGTTTGGGGTTCCGAAGACTGAGCGGAACGAGAAATCAATTGAGCAGGACCGGGGTTTAATGCGGTGGAGTGTATTTTGGTATAAGGCAAAGTCGATCGATGGAGGATGTAAGACTGGGAATGATGGGTAGCAGCGGAAGTGATCTTGAGAGAGCGAAGGGTAAGATTCTCCTTTCCCCATCCGCTTTCCCATTATAATCTCTCTGGCCTTTCTGATTCCGTTGGCTATGTGCCTGTCTTCCCTATTTCAGTCTACAATTGTGTGAAGACAGAACGTAATAGCGAGGACGGATGAGAAGGAAACGAAAGGGGCCCGAACTTGACATGATGTTGAGACTCTAGCTGATTAATGACGGGATTGTCTTAGAAGGTAGTGTACAATCTTCCTGCCATGACTGCGATGTAGCTACAACTGTCGTAATGCACACTCAAAGTGTCAAGTCTATGTACAAAGCATGGAATGAACAGAGAAGAGAGAATTAGTAATACACTCTATTAGCGGTCCGCAACACCGTCCTTCACGAGTGCGTGCCAAAGAGCTTAAGTATGACTTCGTACCTGTTGACTTGTCAGCATCACACCCCATCTCAAGTCCCCATAGGGAGAGCTAGTAGTAGAAAAAGGACTTACATCCCAAACATAATCGCCGCACTCGGCACAACCCTCAGTAGATGCGGCGTCAACCCGCCATACAACGAAGCCATACCCTCCTCCTTAAAAATCGTCGTAAAACACTGCACAAGACCGGTATACTTCATCATGCCATCCCGCATGGGCGCCTGCCTTAACCTCGTGCGCACCACTTCATGCGGATAGGTGACAATAGCAGCGAAGAGTTTCGCGCTGCCCGCGGCGCCGACTTTGCCGCTCCAGTCGACCGTCTCGTCCCAGACGGTTCTCGCGCGGCCCGAGGCCAGCAGTCGCGATTCGCGGCGGCGGAGGTAGGATTTCATCTGTTCGTACAGAACCCATTGCAGCGTGCTCTCCGTCACGCCGAGGTAGCTGGCGCTGAGGCCACGGTATAGACCTCGGACGCCTTCTTTGCGGAGCGTTTGCATGGTGCAGTCGAGCGAGTTTCGATACTGCCGCACCGATTGCGTGCCCGTCCTTTCGGCGTTGTTCTTGTCGAGTTGCAGGCGTGTCTTGACGACCCAGATCGGGTTCGTGGCTGTTCCCGTGACGATGCCTGCGGACGCCGCGGCGCATAGGTGCACCCAGGCTGCTTCTTGCCCGTTGTTGAAGTATTGACTTATGATTCGTTTGCCGTTGCCGTAGGTGTAGAAGTTGATTGCTCGTGCGGGGACGACGCCGACCAGGTTCGGTCCTAGACCTTTGAATAGTGCGCGCCAGCCTTCGACGCGGTGGATGGAGAAGAGGATTTGAAATGTCTCTCGGAAATGGAGGAGCGCGCTTCGAGGAAGGGAGAGGGTTGAGAGAGGGGGTGTCTTGCGGGCGATGCGGGTGGCGGCGAGTTCGGCTTGGTAGTAGTCTGATTGGAGGCGGGTTTTGAGGACGTCGAGTGGTGATGTGAGGGTCGCTGCTGTCATGCCACCAAGTCTGGAGGAGTAGAGGTAAGCTTGATGGGTTGTCATATCAATGTTGGCTGAGAGTGTGGGTCGGACATACCCTCCAGCAACAAAATGTGCCCATGGCTTCTCCACCGAAGCATCATGCTTTGCTATCGGTGCGCCATTAGACCCTTCACTTGGTAATACATCCCCTGTTTCTCTCGACTGTGTCAGGGGGCTTGGGTAAGCTCCCCTGGCCGAATCCCGGATTTGCGCCTGCGCTGGAGAGCCTGATGCGGTAGAAAAGGTCATGAACAGCTTTTCGAAGCTGGAATGATGACGGTCAGCCGCAGTGGATGTAAAGGATCGGCTTGGTATAGTCAAGTCATCTGGAGAATAAGCAATTGAATGTAGTGACTGGGTATGAACAAGCTATTATGAAGATCAAAAATGATGATGTCTTATAACATCGACAAAAGTTTCTGAAGGGGGTTAGCGTGCCTTTCGGAGCTTCGGCGTCACCAACCTAACCATAGGGCTGACCTTTATGCTTCCTCTCCGTATACTGGAGCTCTTCTACAGTCCCTTAAGAGTCAAACAACTCATGCAACGCGTGTCGGAGTAGTTATTGCACCGGCTATTGCTGCTAACTTTATACGTCTGCTACGTGCACGGGGCCCTGAAGGTAAAAATCATCTCGACCAGACTACTCATTAGACCAGGCGAACATAAGGTAGATGAAGATGCTCCTGATCTCCGCTTCATTCATGTCATCACACCGGAATGGTTTGATCACCGTGCCATTGGGATATGTCACGATAGCTCTAGGACAAGCTCAGGTTCTATCTTACTGTGCTGACCCTTGAAGTGGTTGGCCGGGAGGTGTATCAAGGTAGGATAGGCCTTGGGAATCATAACGGAGTTCGTGAATCACAGCCAGTCATAAGAACCACGACACTGAGATTTCGTGAGTGGCTAGAACATCTTGCAGGGGCAGTCTAAACAGATGTTCATCCGACACAGAACCACCCAAGCATACCTATTGAGGTAGAGTCGGTGTTGGGTGCCGGGCTTGACACGTCAAACATTCCAAAATCAATTCTCTCAAGACAACCATATGCCACGGCGCAAACAAGCGAGATGATTTCTGCTGTTGTTTTGGTCACTAGTGTAGAAATACCATCTCAGCTTTCCCTACACCTTGACCTTTCCAGTAAACCGAACCACACAACACAACGACAACCATCTTAAATTGTCGTCTCGTAAGGAATCGGGGTGATCGTCTCGGGTATGTTGCTCTTTGCGTCTATCGTTCGTGCTTCCCGCGGCATAGCTGGCTGTCTCTTGAGGAAAGTATGTGTACCATCCGTCTTGGCCTTCTTCTGCTTGGCTGCATTGTCCTTGACCCGGCGCAGGAACTCCTCTCTTGATCGCGACAATGACACATGCTCAACTCTGACGTTTACTCGCTTCTCGATGTACCGGTTTCCCACCTTCTTGTAGATGATAACACCGACCGCGCTCTTCGTGACGTTGTAGATGACACCAGTCTTTCCGTGGTAGACCTTATGGGGCATACTGTATGTTGTCAGAATTCATCTTGCCAATTGCAGGAATTGCCGTCTTGCTCTTCCGGTTAAGAGGCGTGTATAGGCGGAGAGTAGAGGAATGCGGACTGACCCCTTCTGGACTGCACCGTTGGCCTTGACGTCTACGATATCTCCAACCCTTCAAAAAGATCAGCATCACCAACAAATCAGCCAATAGAGCTGAGCATACTTGTACTGTCTCAGGTAAGTCGAGAGTGGGATATAACCCTTCTTCTTGAATGATCGCGAAAACGCATACTGTCACCAAGTCAGTGGTTTGTTGATGCGGCCGGGTCCCACGTGGATGTAAGATCAAAGCATACCCGAGTACCGGCGCGAAGACCAGCAGAGTGACCCATTTCGATGCCTTTTCGTAGAGTGCGGTGCTGTCGCTGTTGTCGTCGGATTTGCGTTCGAAAACTGAAGTGTGAGCTCTAACCCTACCACAGTCCTAGTGGCTAAGCGAGACACTAGCGGCACCACATCAAATCGGGTTTTGCAATACTCAAGACTCCGGCATCAATCGTGCTTCAACTTTGCGATATCCGGTTCGCAATAGTTAACCGCAATTATGGCGCCGTGAGTTGGCATTGGACATCGTAATCGGACCATACGTATTCTAACCTCTGTTCTAGACGCTCATACTCCAAGACCTACAAGGTCCCTCGTCGTCGTAAGTTCGTCCATACGCTACGTATCTTGTTCTAGCAGTTACTAACCAAAGACCAGCATTCGAGTCGGCTCGTCTGTTAGTATCTCCCGGCCACTGAGCATGAGCTTGTCTCTGCTTATGTCGATGAATCTCCAACTCACTCTTCCTTAGGGACTCCGAGTTGAAGATTGTGGGCGAATACGGTCTACGCAACAAGCGTGAGGTGTGGCGCGTGCTACTCACTCTCTCCAAGATTCGTCGTGCTGCCCGGTATGGTGATTGTATTTCCCCTCATGCGAAGAAAAGCGCCGCTGATTCGTATCGACAGTCAACTTCTTACCCTGGACGAGAAAGACCCGAAACGTCTCTTCGAAGGCAATGCGCTCATTCGTCGTCTTGTCCGTGTGGGTGTGCTGGACGAGTCTCGCATGAAACTCGATTACGTGTTGGCCCTTAAAGTGGAAGACTTCTTAGAGCGTCGTCTACAAACCTGTGTCTACAAACTTGGTCTGGCGAAAAGTATCCACCACGCTCGTGTTCTCATTAAGCAGAGGCATATCCGGTACGTCACCAATCAAGACCGGCTGAATTAGACTATATTCTAACCAGACGCTGGATATAGGGTCGGAAAGCAGATTGTCAATGTTCCATCCTTCGTTGTCCGTCTCGATTCTCAGAAGCACATCGATTTCGCTCTAACATCACCTTTCGGCGGTGGGCGCCCGGGTCGTGTGAGGAGGAAGAAGGCTAAGGCAGCGGAGAAGAAGGATGACGAAGGTGGTGATGACGAGGAGGAGTAGATGCGAGATTAGCGACATGTGATTGTATCGATCGTTGACAGAAGCTGTATGATGACGGCTAGGTCACAAGTAGTCTCAGCATCAAAACCGTATCCGTAACATGCATTGCTCCATCCCCTTCATTGCAAAAGCGGCCAAAAACTCGTTCAACTCCAGCGCTGAATGCAAACAAATCAAGCTTAACGAAATCTAATTGTACAGGCTAGTGAACCAGTTCGTCCTTGCCCAGAAAAGCTGCCATCGGGTCATCTGCGACAGCTCTACTTCGTTTGTAGGCTTCCAGCTCCTCCTCACTCACCCCGCCTTTCATCTCCGCGAGTGTCCGTTTCTTGGCTGTTGTCTCCGGAGCGACGGCGGAGGCTGTCTCCTCAACTGGTTCTTTCGTGGCTGCCTCCATGCCCACCGCATCCGGCTTCTTATCTGTCCATGCAATTGCTTTTGGCGGAGCGACATCTTCCAGGTCGCCACCAGTTCTAGCTCGATTGGCTTCTTCGAAAGCCTTCTTGCCTTCCTCACCAGTGCAGTAACTGTTCTTCACCGTAGAATTACAACAGGCATAGCCCCACTTGAAGTTTGACCACCAGCTTCCCCAAACGGACGTGTGGTTATTGATCAAGATGTCCTCCGGATATTTTGACTTCGCTACTGCCTTCGGTGCGCCTTTGATGGCACCTGACTCATCATATTCCACATATCGCTCGTTCTCAACGACGGCTGCATCGCGTAATGGAGCGGGTTGAAGGTGCTGTTCACCACCGTACTTCTCCAGTAGAGCTTTCCGTTGGGACTCCCGTCTGACCTCGGTCTCGTCTTTCTCTTTCCGCCTGAAGTACTCGCCCTCCGTAGGGTTAGCTTGCAAATGTGTCTTGTTCTTGTCGCCCCGCTCTTGTGACTCCCATGCGTAGCGTTGGGCCCTCTCAAACTCGGCCGCATCGCCTGAGGCACGCATAAAGTTGTCTTCTGCGACTAAAGCAGCTGCCTGATCTGCTTGTGCGCCCATGTCCACCATTGATCTGGTTTTGGGGTCGTATTTTGCGGAATCGAGGTCTAGATTGAGCAGGTATTTCGCTGTGTCTTCTCGGATCCGTAAGTTCCTAGTTGCGGTGCTCTGCTGCCGGCCCATGTCAGATTCCTCCGCATATTTAGCCTCCTCTGCGCCGTCCTGATCCTCGTCTCCGTCTTCTAACAGCTTCTGCTCTTTGTCCACTCCTTTCATCTGCTTTCTTAGTGCTTCCATCTCTTCGTACTCGTCAATGACTGCTTCGTACTCCGTAGCGTCGTACCCGTTCCACCGATCTCTCTTGGCATCCCAGCCCAGCTCCACATCCTGTACAACTTCATCCGCCTGTATATCCCGGCCTGTCCATTTTGCACCTTTCTTTCTCGGTCGACTCAAGCACTCCTTGGTTTTATGTGTCATAGCACCGCAATTCTCGCATGCGCCTTTGCGGAACTTCGTGGCTGCGGGCCCAAGCCTTTTGCCTCTGTCGTACCATTTCGACTGGTCCGGTAGAGCTTTCTGAAGTCGTTGATGCTCAAGGTAATCGACGGTCGTAGATTCGTCTTCGATGTAGAATGGTTTCTTGGAGATGAAGGATGGGATGTACTCGTTACGCTCCTTGGAGGCAACATCTGCGGGTTTGCGAGACATTATGAGAAATTTGGGTGAGGGTGAGGGTGAGGATGGGCAACTCAGAAGAAGAGACCGAAGAGCTCTACTATTCACAGGGATCTGTCTGAGCACTAACTTATGAAATGACTACTGTAAGATAACCATAAAAAGCACAGGATAGTTTACCAAAGTGGGAGTGCTCTAATTAGCCTCGGACTAAAGTCAGCGGACCAATAGCGAAATATCTCTCTTTGCCATGAGACAGACCCCCCACACCCACCCAGACGACTTTCTTTGTGTGTGTGGAGAATATAAAGCGTCAGCGATCCTTTGTTCAATGCATCCTCTCGTCGTTTCTCGAACCCAATCGGCCTATCCATCTCCTTCTCATGGCTCTACAACCTCCTTGGAAAAGGGTAAAACAGCCTTTCCAGTCGCGGGAACAGGCAACCACAGCCTTCTGGGATTCTCTCCCAAAGGTGTCGCTCAGTCGACGCGCTTTGAAAGAGCATGATCGACGGAACCGAAGAACACTCACAGCTGCTTCTCTCAAGCGACCTGACTCGAACGATTGGTATTGTTCTCTAAAAGAATGTTCGAGTCATATCAAGCGTTTTGCAAGACACGGCGGTCCTAATATTTGCGATCTAAGAGGGGTATAATATGTCCAGGTCATGATCAGATCGTCACTGACATTGCTCTTCAGTATTCAGCATCTGTTGTATCGAAATCTGCTACTTACGCAACGCCATTAAGTCAGTCCACATCGAGGACCCGGTCAAAGTCCACAAATAAGCTCGACGAATCAATGGAGAGAACAGGCACGAAAAAGTCTTCCGCTTATGACCCTAACTTTGAGCAGCACCTTATCGACCATGGTGTCTATCCCATTGATTACGATTTTCCTGACGATCGAGAACCTCCGAGGCCAAACAATGAGGAAGAAATCCTTAATAGATTGACGCAGCCAAGGCCATCTCTTTCTTCATCTCACTTTTCCCACAAAGCTTTTTGTACCTTCAAGCGGACCAACTCACGGGCTTTAACTGAGACTATGGTGATGAGAAAACCATTTCCCACAATCTCAGGCGACAACGGCATTCCCTCTGCAGCAGAATTGCCTTTTGGAAATCTAGAGCCACTGACCGATGGCACCATTGTTGACGCCAAACCAGACTTCTATGACGGAGCCAATCCAGCACAAATAGACCGGCGGATCCGAGAAGAATTGAACTCTCACATAATACCGTCGAATAAGCAGCATGCCCCAGCATTACCTAACTTCTTCACTGAGGGAAAAGGCCCAGATGGATCTGCAGCCGTGGCGACACGACAAGCTTGTTATGACGGCGCGCTGGGCGCACGTGCTATGCACAGTCTTCAGATGTATGGAGTGGAAAATTCCAAGGAGCGGTACGATAACAATGCCTATATCATTACCTCAACCTATCACAATGGCAACCTCAAAATGTATACGGCTCATCCTGGCCCTTCAGAGAACCCTTCCTTATCGACTGAGTACCACATGACTCAAGTTGGAGGTTGGGACCTTACTGGCTCTTCTGAGCAGTTTCGCCAGGGAGCTGGTGCACTCAGAAATGCCAGAGATTGGGCGAAGGAAAAACGAGACGAGCTGATTGCAGTTGCAAATGGCAGGGTAGATATACAAGTTGAGATGCTCTCGTTGAAGTCATCTGCTCATACTATACTATCTTCACTGACAAACGAACCTGCTCTTGTGGAATCTGAGACATCGGCCGATGAGCCTGCCCTGATAGGCAGGAGTGAGGGTCTGAACCTTTCCCGCAAGCGTCCGAGGAGAGCCTCAAAGGTCGAGCTCATTTCAAGGAGACGTTTCAAGAGCTCTTCCACGACAAATTGAAGGTCTTGCAGGGATGCACGTTGCTAGTATTGGAAAATCTGAAGATATTGGGGTTGGTGCCTATTGTATCATACGTCAATCCATGGAACCATATCTTAAGCTATTCACAGCTAACAGTTATGAGCTGTAGAAAGAATGAGAACGGTTTGAAGTACAATGGGTAGATCGTGAATAGGTGACACTGGGATTGTGGAATAAGGTGGATGGGGTGGATGCGCAATGGATTACGATGAGATTGTGATTGTAGACTTGTTATCAATCAGAGTCGAGCGTAATGCTATGTCATCGCAGCAGTGACTACCACATCAGACTATACCATACTCAACTGTGCACTGTCGAACCTGCAGCCTATGAAAACTGACAGTCAGGAAAATACAAATCATGATTAGCTGCTATGAAGAGATCCGAGAAATCAAGAGACAATACACAGCGTCATCGGCTAACTCAGCGTTCAAGTATAGTAGGAACATCGATAGCAAGTGATGTAGGTACTGGCACAATCAATATCTCAAATGGCGACAACTCCATATGTAGCCAGGTGTAGGTTTAAACTGTCCGCCGGATAAAACTGTCTATCATAGTTGTCCACTCCTTCGTTGAGCAATCTCCACAATGTCGAAATGTAAATCCGAAATCTTATTCTCCAATGCTTCAAAATCGCCCGGCGGAGTAGAGTTGAAATCGCCCGAGGGAGTTGCGAACCCAGATCTTGGTGATCACAACGGATTTTTTCCGCTTCGGTGACAAACATGCCTTTTTGCAGTCAGGAATAACAATGAGGTGATCTTCACATCAATGTTAGCACACGCAGGGCTGCTGGCAATGCTGTCTTGATTGAACTTTCTTTTCCGATCAACGCACCCACGCTTGGACTTGCCGTCGGATTGAGCTGCAGGGAGTGATATTGACCGGTGGGTCTGATATGGAGACTATGCTTTCTGGATTGGGGTCATAACGGTCGCATGGTGGAGAGGGGACCTCGAGTTCCAATTTAGAAGATGTCCGTGCTTTCATTTGGCTTTTCTAAGCACGGACAAGGTAGCTGATTTCGTCAATGTTCTGAGAGCTGCATCATCAACTGTGGGTCTTGAATCGGCTAAGATGACTAGCTCAGGTACAAGTGACCTCGAGAGTCAGTCTCAATCATGGTTGAATATCGTCAATCTCACCGTGCTGACGGCATGAGGTCGCTCTTTACAATCTCACGATCACATCATACAGTCATGCTTTCTACAACATTACGGTATCAACGCGGTTTGTGCGCTCAATGCAACGAAGATTTACTTCACCATTCGCCAAATGGATCATCGGGTTGAGTCTCTGCATATTAGCGGTAACAAAGAGTTTGCTCTGGCGGTGATTAAGGTTGTGTGCAATGATTGGTATGATCTGAAGATAGTAATGAGTTGAAGATAAATTGATTGTAATTGACTGTTGCGACAGTGTTGAGGATGAGGAGGACATTTAAGTAAAAGTGATGATCTATCTTCAGATCAGAGTGTGTAGAGATACTGAGGTTAGAGATCAAGACATCAGAGGCATCTATGATCTCTTAGTGATATATGAAGCAATATGCATATGAAGATCATATCTTTTTCAGGTTGCCTCCATTTCGAGTCAAAAACATTGGTTGGAGCAGGTTGTGCTACATGATTAGTATGATTTTGCGTCTGAGGATGTGAGCTGCCACTTGCAAGACGCGGTGTGATGCTAGACAAAGATGACATTGAAGAAGCTGTCAGATTGGGGCTCTGTAAAGCCTCACTTGAGTCATGGCTTGATCTCCTTAACTGAACGGAACCAAGAGCAGGAGATCGACCGAGCTGTGCTTCAGTCTTGACGCTGTTTACTGAGATCGAAGGGGACATGGCGATACCTCCTGGATTCTTGTCCTGTGATGCCTGCCCACTAACCTAAATCGATTGAATTGTTTGATCGTCATCATCAATTGACACAAAAGGCGCTGGTGCCGTGCCCTTTCAAATCCAGCACTTGAAAGTGTTGCTGGAGATCTCCTGATGCTGGACTGCGGACCATATCTAGACCGCTATGGTCAGCCCATATTGAGTACGAGGGATTCACAACTCAGCCAATCAAAGTGATGACGACTTGCTCCGCCGACATCTCAATCTCACCCCCAAGGTCTTGACTCCTCACCAGGTATAGAATGAAGGCGAACTCACCATCCCACCAACACTCTTCAAACACTCACACAATTCACTCACTTCTTACCACCTTCCAAACCAACCATGCACGGTCACACACTCGTCTCCGCTCTCCTGGCCACCGTGGCCCTCGCCTCCTTTGTTCAGGCCCAAGTTACAACAGCAACCGTAACTGTGACACCCTCCTCCTGCCTGGCCCCCACTCCAAGCCACACCCCCACCGGCTTGACAGTGAGCCCTGATGCGACATGCGGTGGTACCTCGGGATATACCTGCCAAGGTTCCACATTTGGAGATTGTTGCTCGTCCGCTGGCTTCTGCGGTAGCACTGTCGAGTATTGTAGTTCTGGATGCCAGTCTGGCTTCGGTACGTGCACGACACCTGCATCAACCACGGCCGCTGCACCCCCTGCTACCCCCACCGGCTTGACAGTAAGCCCCGATGCGACATGCGGTGGTACCTCGGGCTATACCTGCCAAGGATCGACATTTGGAGATTGTTGCTCGTCCGCTGGCTTCTGCGGTAGCACCGTCGAATACTGTGGTCCTGGATGTCAGTCTGACTTCGGTACTTGCACGACGACTGCATCAACCACCGCCGCTCCACCTGCTGCTACCCCCACCGGCTCGACAGTTAGCCCTGACGCTACTTGCGGAGGCACAACTGGATATACCTGCCAAGGATCAACATTCGGAGTAAGTTATTATGCAAAGTGGAATAGCCAGAAACTAATAGGATGAATGAAATAGAACTGCTGTTCACCCGCAGGCTTCTGTGGAAGAACCGTCGAATACTGCGGCACAGGATGCCAACCGAGCTTCGGCAGCTGCACCGGTTTGACAGTAAGCTCTGATGCGACATGCGGTGGTACTTCGGGTAATACATGTCAAGGTTCCACCTTCGGAGTAAGTTTCTGAAGCTCTCTTTGAAGCAATGATTAACCAAGACAGAACTGCTGTTCATCCGCAGGGTTTTGTGGCAGCACCACACAATACTGTGGTGAAGGCTGTCAACCTGGATTTGGAACCTGTGATTCTACCTTAAAAATCAGTCCTGATGCTACTTGCGGAGGTACAACTGGATATACCTGCCAAGGATCAACATTCGGAGTAAGTTATTATGCAAAGTGGAATAGCCAGAAACTAATAGGATGAATGAAATAGAACTGCTGTTCATCCGCAGGCTTCTGTGGAAGTACAGTCGAATACTGCGGCACAGGTTGCCAATCAGGATTTGGTACCTGCAGCAGTACACCTTCTTCTTCATCCGTCACGGTTGTCAGCGACGATGGCACCTGTGGAGGAACCACCGGTCGCACCTGCCAGGGATCGATCTTTGGCAACTGCTGCTCACAAGCAGGATTCTGTGGAAGCACAGTCGAATACTGCGGCACAGGGTGCCAACCTGGCTTCGGCAGCTGCACGAGAACTGCATCAACCACTGCCGCTGCACCTGGTGCTACCGGTTTGGTCGTCAGCGACGATGCCACCTGTGGAGGAACCACCGATCGCACCTGTCAGGGATCGACCTTTGGCAACTGCTGCTCACAAGCAGGATTCTGTGGAAGCACAGTCGAATACTGCGGCACAGGGTGCCAACCTGGCTTCGGCAGCTGCACCTGTACTTCTAGTGCCGAAACTTGCACAGCTCAAAACGTTACGGTCACGGTCACCAGCACTGCGGCGCCGGGTGCGACAAGAATCGCGAGACGGTTTATAATCTGAGGGGTGATTTGGGAGCTTCGTTGCATGGGTCATGGGGACGAGATTAATATTATTGGCTATGCGTTTATTAGAATCACTATATATAGTGTTCTAATCTATAATATATATAATGCTTAATCTATCTACCTAGCTACTAACACTCTGATATGTGCGGTGTTGCGGTCATGCCGAGCTGCATCCATAACATCTAAACAGCAAAGGCAACGTCCTCGTTGCAAATGCTAGGCATGCCTGCGGCGAGTCCATTGCCCTAGCTGCTATGATTCCACGCGTCTAGACGCCTCACCTAGCCATGCTCATTGTAGTCCTCCACCATCTGTCTAGTTCTTCCACGGTTCGTCCAGTCGTTTCGAGCGACAGCGAGAGCGAGAGCGACTGCCAGGTAAGTGGCGACGTGCGTCGCATGCCCAGAGGCCCGAAGATGCTCGTGTAGCCAGGCGAAGGTTTCGCGGCATGTTCGGCATGCATAGCATTTGCTAGCCAAGTTCCGCTTCGATTTGCATACAATTTTGTATGGCGTTTGGAGCCCGAAATTGCTGTGTTTTCCCGTAGTTTTTGAAGCTCGATTTGAAGCTCGTTTTTGGCCCAATTTCGAAAGCTGGATAGCGGCCGTGGCTGCTTCGTAATGGTAGGCGACGGCAGGCTGTTTCGAGGCGGTCGATCCACGTGAAAACGGCGTTTTGAATCCGAAGTGACTGTCCATTGTTAGCAAGCTCTTTCCACAGTCCAGCATCATCCCCTCCATCTGCATGACCACTGAATGAAGGCACCACTTATCGCATTCGCGTAGGCTGGCCTACCTTACCTAGAGTATCTTACATGTTTGAATCAGCAGTCACTAGAGGATAGTGTGAGTACCCTAGGAAACTTGGCGATACAATCCAGGCAAGTCTTTTGTCTTTCAGCAATCACATCTTGGCTAAAGGTGAACATGATTTTAACATCATAAAGAAGGATCAATCTATAGATATCGTGAGGAAGAACCAGAGTCCCTAGGTATCAACGTGCCTCGACATGTTCCCTAGATCACTCCCTTGGAACGCCAGCACACTACCAGACGTCCCTCAAGCTTGAGAACCTCCATAAAACCCAGCCGGCCCCGAGACAACTCCGTATCATGAGCGCTAGGGTAACACCGGGAAAGAATGTAGCAAGCATTTCCACGTCCAAATTTCAAGTCGCTAGTACTAGGAATGTTCATTGTCATGAAGCCATACACTTTTAGACCTTGTCTCCTCTTCCTGAGCCACAGACCAGCTGCCTGGAGCGCCGTCCTCCTCCTCATAAGAACTTGATGTGTGATGTGCCAAGAGCTCGTCGTCCGGAACTGCTGAGGATCCACCCTGGTTTCCGGATCTGTTCTTACCGCTGTTACTGTTCTCCAACTCCAGGACCCCAACAAACCCTTCTCTATCATCGTCAAGAGGACTAGTAGGTTCGGACTCCGGCGGAGCTTCTACCACCAGAAGCCCTTCGTTACCAGCAGCATCCGCAGAAGAAGCAGCTTCTTTGTGCCTTGATGGAAGTGGAGGGGCGGGAACAGGTCTGTTCGAAGCCTCGCGGCGGCGTTGAGGAACCTGTGGCGGAGGCAGTGGTTTTCTCTTTGGTACAGTGATAGGAGATGCCTTTGAGCTTGGTCGCTCAGGTGGAGGCAAGGGAGTTCCGGGAGGTGGAAGCGGCCGACCCCGCCCGATGGGATGCTCTGGTGTTCCCACTCTTTCGGTACCTATAGCACCATCAAGTGTACTCTTCTGTTCCAGATTTCGACTAAGGACTCCCCAGCCCCATTTCTTTGCAGCAGCGGTTGCGTTGCCGATCACTGTAGTGGACGTTCTTTTCTCCGATGGCGCTAGCGTTCGAGCAACAGACTGCATGGCAGACCGCTTGAGGTCGTTACCTCGACCAGACTTGGTCGAAGTACTATCCACACTAGTCGGTGTTCGTGGAAGGGAAGTCTGACTAGAGTCATCAAGTGAAGACGGCACTAGTGACTCTTGTATGCTCTCATCGCCCTTTGAACAAGTCGACGAGGGGCTTTCGCTTTTGCTTTTGTCCGTCAACGTAGACTGTTTCGAGGGAGACCCAACAGGTGTATCCGCGGGAGAAACGGGCACTGATCGGGTTGAGATTGCCACCATAGAGCTTGTCGCATCCAGTTGCTCACCATTCTTGGTATCAGCCCTGGTTGATCCAATATTTGCAGTATCTGTAGTAATTACAGGACCTGCAATAGTGGCAAAGGAATGCGACCGCATCGCTTTCGGTGGCCTTGAGCTCTTCGCTACGCCTGTGGACGACGCAGTATCTGTCTGGTTCAGTGTTGTGGGATTCGGCAAAGTCCCTTTCCTGGATTTTAGAGCTGCAGACGGCGGATCACTCAGGGCTGGCATGCTCATGATCCGTTCGTCTCTCGTTTTCATTGATGCCAGATGGCTTGAGCTTGGAGCTGTCTCCTTTTCAAGCTCATCATGAGCTTCAGCGTCAGTACTAGTCATGAGTGACTCGGAGGCGGTCACCTCTGGCCGATTGTCTGCCCAAATCCCACCTCGGAACCGCTGTTGAGTGGTGTCTGTGAACGGGGAGTCGTCCCAGTTCGGAAGGACAAGCGTCTCCGCGATGACCTCTCTGATTCTACTTTCAATAGCTCGTAAGATAATGTTGTACGTGATTTGCCTCGAGCTTACGATTGGTTCGATAGTCATTTCTATCTCTGGCATTGTCTCGAACGATATCCAGACTCGATTGCTCGGAGGTGGTTTGAAGCGCACAAGTGCACGACCTTCAAGCTTCTTAACGACTACAGCCAGAACAAGATTGACTTCTCGAGCCTTAAATCTAGTGCCAAGGTCAATACGTGCTGTCGCCGCGACTTCGAGGCGGAAGTATCCTTGGTATTTAACGTCAGCCTCGGCGCAGCAATCGCCGTCCACGGTGAGGTCCTTAAGGCGGGGATTTGTGATATAGGGAGCTCCTGCTCCCAAGTCTATCTTCTGCAGCACGATATCCGATAGAAAGGCTGGTCTCTTGACGCGGGATATCTTTTTCGCGATCTTCTTCCGAATGAACTCCTCGACCTCCGACGTCTTGTAGATAGCTAAAAACAGTCTACCAATCAACCCATTGATCCAGCGCGTCTGCATCTGCTCCTCAGAAGAATGTAGCTGCTGCACAAGTGTAATGATATGCTTTACTTCGAATTGTAACGGCCTAGGAGGGTTGTCGGATGCCCCAGGTGTTTGCTCTTGATTTTGTAGTAATGCAAAATAGAAATCTTCTTTCTCCGAACAGTTCTCTGAGAACAAATAGAACGGCTTCGACGGTGAAGATACGTCCCCAACGCTCTCCTTCCTCGTGAGACACAGGGCATTCCGCTTGATCCAAAGCTCCCCTTCGGGTATGATGTCTTCGCCAGAGTATATCCCAACATTGTGATGTGCTAAGGAGATGACATGCCGTACTTCCAGCTGCTCCGAATCGTCATACAACATCAAATGGCCATGCCTGTAGTCGTTTCAGCTCTGGTCTTGGTCGAGGCTGGGTAGAACATAGGGAGTACCTCAGGACTACGAAGAACACATTCCTCGCCTTCTTAACAGTCTTCCCATTGCCCTTGCCGGCATCTAGACTGGGTCCTTGCTTCCGATCGAATATGCTTCTGTACATGCTTTGGTATACACTCGGACTTTCCGCCGGTACTACCGCACCCGCGGGTGTTGTACGCTCTGGCGGCTTGCCATTGACCCCGCCTGGAACGAACTCTCTGCACACTGCAAAGTAACCAGCAGCAACATCAGGATCTCGACCCCGCTGAAACTTGTCCGCGAGAGCTGCGGTGCCCGATCTGAGAGCATTTTCGTCATCGCCATCTCTTTGGAGGAGGTTTCCCGAAGTGATTTCTGATGGAGGATCGGTAGCGCGTCTAGGGAACGTGAAATACGCGTGAAGGAGAGCAACGGAGATGATTAAGGGTATCAAGGTGAGGCCACCAAGAATGTAGATGATGAAGAACGCCGTGACAGTTCCCATAACGAGAACGCACTACGGCGAGGAACCAGAGCAGCGCAAGCCAAGATAGTTACGAGAATACCTTGTCAGCATGGTGGTGCCAATCACCAAGGTGAAAGTGTGATGTTAAATATGAAATTCATGGCGGCTTCTTGCAGCATGTTGGTCATTTGAACTCGCAATAACGTTTTACCGACACAATTACGGAAAAATATAGGGCGAATACCTCCGGTTAGGACTGGGCTATCCAGAATCCTAGAAAAATGACTGATCTATACCCCCCGCCTAAATCACGCCTAAATCACATCTAAACTCACGCCTAAAC
>QQTW01001118.1_pt1 | contig 18354 bp, 16 predicted proteins | sample 1904831 | NCBI WGS metagenome assembly QQTW01 (sample SAMN09435610, study PRJNA476489) | Subsurface metagenome, whole genome shotgun sequencing project. | reverse complement strand
CAAATAACAGAAATTCAGTTATCCGATCGTGTTGCTCTTACTCCAGACTACCAATTAGATGATTTAAACGGTTTAGCCGCCGATAATCTTACCTCAGCTTTTGGAACTAACTCGCAAAACTTGTCAAATTGCTACACGGCGGCGGCTTACGCTCGCGATCTACTAATTTTGCTAAAAAGCTTGAATATTAATAGTGCATGGTTAATTGGTCACTCTCTAGGGGCAACAGTGGCGTTATGGGCAGCCGAACAATGTAAAACTCGCATCCAGGGAGTAATTTGTATTAATGCTGGTGGAGGAGTTTATCTCAAAGAAGCTTTTGAGCAGTTTCGCGCGGCGGGTCAACAGTTAGTAAAAATCCGTCCTCGTTGGCTTTGCGCTTTGCCGTTAATTGATTTAGTGTTTACCCGCGCCAACGTAGTCAATCCCATCGCCCGCCAGTGGGGTCGGCAAAGAGTAATTGATTTTGTGATGGCTAACCCAGAAGCCGCTTTAGGCACGCTTTTAGACTCGACCACCGAGGAAGAAGTCAACCGTTTACCTCCCCTAGTTTCTCAATTGTCTCAGCCTGTTTATTTTTTCGCAGGACAGCAAGATCGGATTATGGAACCAAAATACGTCCGTCATCTAGCAAGCTTTCACCCGTTATTTCAAAGTGGCGGTGGCAATGTATTAGAAATTCCTAATTGCGGACACTTGGCAATGTTAGAACAAACCGATACTGTAGCCACAGAAATCCGCTCTATTCTGGCTAGACATAGTTAGGGTTGATACAGTTGTCCAACTTCCGTTAATGGTAAACGCGATCGCACTCCCAAGGTTAACGCTGAAGTATGTCCGCGCTTGAAGTGTTCTGCCGCCGCACAACCAATCATTGCCGCATTGTCGGTACAAAATATCATTGGGGGAAACAAAACGCGCAGGTTGCGCTCCTGAGCGGCGGTTTGCAAATGCTGCCTCAGTCCGCTATTTGCCGCAACTCCCCCACCTACGGCAATGGTGTCTAAGCCGAAGTCTGTAGCACAAGCAATGGCTCTTTTTGTTAAACTCTGCGCTACGGTTGCTTGAAAACTCGCAGCTATATCTGCCACGGGCAAAACTACCATTTCTTGCTTTAGCTGTTGGACTAGGCGCAATACGGAGGTTTTTAAGCCGCTAAAGCTGGAGTCGTAAGGATGGTAGCCGCCATTTGGTAAAGAAATTTTGCCTTCAGGAAGGGAAAAAGCATGGGGGTTGCCGCTTTGGGCTAACTTGTCAATTGCGGGACCGCCTGGATATCCTAAGTCCAATAATCGCGCTACTTTGTCAAAAGCTTCTCCCGCCGCATCGTCACGGGTTTGTCCCAAAGTTTCGTATACGCCGCAGTCTTTGACATAAATTAAACTGGTATGACCGCCCGAAACTAGCAAGCTTAAAAAAGGCGGCTCTAAACTTGGTTCGCTCAAACAGTTGGCGTAAATATGCCCTTCTAAGTGATGCACTCCAATTAAGGGCAGGTTATGCAAAATCGCTAAGGTTTTAGCCGCACTAATGCCTACTATCAGCGCCCCTACAAGACCGGGCGCACAAGTTATAGCTACCCCATCGATTTTTGCTATCGACATTTGAGCCTGTTCTAAAGCTAAAGCGATCGCGCTATTAATAGTTTCTAGGTGTTGGCGCGATGCTACTTCTGGCACTACTCCACCATATTGCTTGTGGATGGGAATTTGAGATGTAACGATACTGCTGCAAACGGTTCGATTGTTCACCACGGCGACAGCCGTTTCATCGCAGCTAGTTTCTATGGCTAAGATAGTTGGCATTTTTAAGCAAGGGGGATTAATTTACGGTTTTTCTAGTAATTGACTGCTTTTGTGGGGATATTGTTTGAGAAACTTAAACTTTTATTTACTTAAATCATTCTCGGATCGCCGACAAGAGTATGATAGCTTCCAAGTTCTGTAGTGAGTTTGATAGGTATTGCTATGCTTCCGGTCAAACTCGCACCCAAAAAAACTCGTACAGGCATCTTCGCCCTCTGGGAATCTGTGGAGGGAAACTCTCCTTACAGATTTTTCGCTTTTGGAGAAAATCGGCGGTAAAACTGTATATTTGTCGCAAATTTTCTGCTCTTTTGGAAAACTTTATTTGTTTTGTAACAAAGGGAAACAATTTCATGCAACGATTGTTTGCTTTGGTTCTAGTCATTGGTTTCTGGTTTAACTTTGCTCCTCCAGCCTCAGCGTCGGCGCAAGCTAATCTAGTACCTTGTAGTGAATCACCTGCCTTTATTCAACGGGCAAAAGATGCCCGCAACACAACTTCCGACCCCAATTCTGGTGCAAAACGGTTTGAACGTTATGCTCAAGCTCAGTGCGGTCCTGAAGGTTTACCGCATTTAATTGTTGATGGTCGCCTCGACCGTGCGGGAGACTTTATTATTCCTAGCATTCTCTTTCTCTATATTGCTGGTTGGATTGGTTGGGCAGGTCGCTCTTATATCCGAGCCGTCAAAAAATTAGAAGGTTCGCCCGAAAGCAAGGAAATTATCATTGACGTGCCTTTGGCGCTGCAATGTACCGCCGGAGGTGCTACTTGGCCCTTGGCTGCTACTTCGGAATTTTTATCTGGCGAACTATATGCCAAAGATGAAGAAATACCTGTTTCACCACGCTAATTTAGCTTAATTTATCCGCTTATTTTGGATGTCGATTGATGAAAACTAAAGAAGACCAAAAAACCTACTTTCTTCAGTATCTTTCTCTAGCTCCAGTGCTGGCAGTGCTTTCAGTTTCTATCGCTTTCACTACCTGGGCGTTATTCAATTACGCTTTCCCCGACTTGCTTTTCCATCCCATGCCGTAGAAGTAGTTATTTGCTAGTTCTATAAACTTTTATTAGCTATTAGCAAAAATAAAATACTTGTCTTTCAAGTATTTTAGCTGATAGCTAATAACTTTACTTAAGTCATACTTCTAAAGGTATAAACTTGCAATTTTCTATAGCATAGATTGCGAGTTTTTTTAGCATTTGGAGAGCAAATGTTAGCTTAATTAATTTTTCTAAAGTTGGTAAGGAAAACTGTTATTTAACTACAGCTAATAACCTAAAATGATGCCACTATCTTGTTTAAATACTAAGAGCAAACTATGGCGCAAGCAATAGATGCATCAAAAGATCGCCCCAGCGATCCTAGAAATAGAGAAGTTGTGTTTCCTCCAAACCGCGACGCGCAGTGGGGAGACTTAGAGACACCAATCAATAATTCTAGCCTCGTTAAATGGTTCATTAATAACTTGCCAGCTTACCGCCAGGGTATAACTACCCAAAGGAGAGGAATAGAAGCTGGGATGGCTCATGGTTATTGGCTGCTTGGCCCTTTTGCCAAACTAGGGCCCCTGCGGGATACGGATATTGCAAATTTAGCCGGACTGTTATCAACGTTAGGAATGGTAGCAATTTCTGCTTTTGCGATCGCTCTTTATGCTAACAGCAATCCTCCCCAGCCAGTTACAAACGTAACGACAGCAAATAGAGTACCGGATGCTTTCAAATCTCCTGAAGGTTGGAACAGCTACGCTACTAGCTTTCTCATTGGGGGCGTTGGTGGCGCAGTTGTAGCTTACTTCCTCCTAGACAACATCGAAATAATCCAACGAGTATTTGGCTAGTTGGGAGAAAACACCGCATATTTTTAATGCGAACAATTAAAGAGTAGAGCAGAAAAGTGGGAGGAATTACTTGTTGTAAAACCTTTTACTTTTTCGCTCTAATCTTAAGTTTTTAGGTTCAAGCTAAGTCAACATTGCTATTTCAAGCTGATGTAAAGCCTTTTCCAAGTCGTCGTTGATAATTTGGACATCAAATTCCTTAGCAGCATCAATTTCTATTTGAGCGCGTTGAAGACGGCGGATAATGGCGGCTTCCGAGTCTTGGGCGCGATCGCGCAATCGTCGTTCTAGAATGCTAAAAGACGGAGGTAAAATAAAAATCCGCAAAGCATCAGGCATAGAAGTATAAATTTGTTTTGCGCCTTCTAGCTCAATTTCTAACAACACAGTCTTCCCTTCAGCGATTTTTTGTTCTACAGGCAAACGGGGAGTCCCGTACAAGTTGCCCGCAAACTCCGCCCATTCTAGAAGATTATTGTCAGCAATCATTTTTTCAAAATCACTGCGACTAACAAAGTAATAATGTCTTCCGTGAATTTCCCCCGGACGCGGCGAACGAGTAGTAGCAGAAATTGATAAGTAAAGTTCCGGGTGGTGTTGTAAGAGAATTTGCACCAAAGTACCCTTACCAACGCCACTAGGACCGGTTAAAACAATTAGCCGACCCTTAAATTGGCAATCGTCTGCTTGAGCAGAATTAGAAATTTGCATTTCCTGGCACAAATCCAACATATTTAATTTTTATTGATGTACCGCACCCTAGCTAATTATCTGGCTGTTCGCGGCTAAGTACAAACCGATTTGCCACCGTTTCCGGCTGAATTGCTGACAAAATAACGTGACTAGAATCGGTAATAATTACCGCCCTAGTGCGCCGACCATAGGTAGCATCGATTAGCTGCCCGCGATCGCGTGCATCTGTAATAATACGCTTAATGGGGGCAGATTCGGGACTGACAATGGCAACTACTCGATTAGCAGAGACGATATTACCAAAACCAATATTTATAAGCTGAATATCCATGAAAAAATGACGCTATGCGCCGTATAACAAGCGTTGAAAACCTAACTTCAATGGTATATACAAAAATTTGGACTTACAAGCCTAAAACTAGCGAAAAAACTGGTTTTTGGTGCTTTTAAACCTGTTTTTTTGATTTTTCTACCTTTAGATATCGCTCAAAAGGTAGAACAAGGATTGATTAATTGACTGTTCTATTCTCTTAGTTAAAGAAGATTTGCTTTGCAACCTGTTGACTTTACAACTTTAATTGCTGCTTGCAGTGAAATCCGCACGCAGTGGCTACCCGCGCGTACCGAACAAGTATACCAACGAAACCGCTTTACAATTGCGATCGCTTTACGCACATTAAATACGCGGGGATGGCTAGAAATATGCTGGCATCCCCAAGCGGCTCATTTTTGTATAGGTTCCCCGCCGCCACGAAGTCCCGATACTTTTACCTTTAGCCAACAATTGATCCATCAGTTGCATGGTTTGGCGCTAACTGCAATTGAAGAAGTTGCACCCTGGGAACGAGTTGTAGACTTGCAATTTGCCCGCCGTCCGGGAGAAAGTGCTTTGTGGCATTTGTATGTAGAAATTATGGGCAAGTACAGCAACGTTATTCTTACTGATGCTAATGGAGTAATCGTCACGGCGGCGCATCAAGTCAGTCAACAGCAATCAAGCGTCCGTCCAATTCAAACCGGGCAAACCTACGAATTGCCCCCATCATTAAGTAGTGCTATACCATCTACAAATGAACAAATTTCGCGCTGGCAAGAACGCCTAAGCCTAGTTCCAGGAAGCATTGGGCGGTGTTTGCTTAAAAACTACCGGGGTTTGAGTCCAGCTTTGGTACAGTCAATGGTAAGAGTATCGGGTTTAGATCCCGAACAATCTACGGCGACGCTAGAGACAGATGATTGGCAAAAGTTATTCAGCCATTGGCTGGAATGGTTGGAAAAATTGGAAAAATTACAATTTTTTCCTGGCTGGACTGCTAAAGGTTATACCGTTGTGGGTTGGGAAGTAACTGAACCCGTAGCGGATACTCAAAAGTTGCTCGATTTTTACTACACGCGGGAGTTAAACCAGCAAGAATTTACCCAGTTACGCAACCAGTTGATGCAAAAGCTGAGTAATATTTTAGATAAATTGCGGCTCAAAGCTCAAACTTTTAGCGAAGTCTTGCAACAGTCAGAAGGCTCGGAAATTTACCGTCAACACGCTGACTTATTAATGGCTAATTTGCAAGCATGGCAGCCGGGAATGAAAGAAATTGTTTTGCTTGATTTTAATACTAGCGAACCTGTAACAATTAGTTTAGAGCCAGAAAAAAATGCCGTTCAAAATGCTCAAAAGCTTTACAAACAAGCAGGAAAGCTAAAACGCGCTCGCGGTGCGGTAGAGCCATTGCTAAACGACGTACAAGCAGAAATTGATTACTTGGAGCAGGTAGAACAGGGGATTTTACAAATAGATAACTATCAATCGACGGCGGACTTGGAAGCACTTTACGAAATCCGTGAAGAACTGATTGGACAAAAACTGCTAGAAAATACGCAATACCTCCGCCCTTCTAGCACTGACTCAATACCAAATTTTCACAGGTTTCTTGCTCCGAGCGGCTTTGAAGTATTAATTGGGCGCAACAATCAACAAAACGATCGCTTAACTTTTCGCCTAGCCAATGATTACGATCTGTGGTTTCACGCTCAAGAAATTCCTGGCGCTCACGTGCTATTGCGCTTAGAACCCGGTGCGGTAGCAGAAGATCGCGATTTACAATTTACGGCGGATCTGGCTGCTTACTACAGCCGTTCGCGTCAGAGCGATCGCGTTCCGGTGGTTTACACGCAACCAAAGCACGTTTATAAACCCAAGGGTGCTAAACCTGGTATTGCTATTTATAAGCATGAGCGCATTTTGTGGGGAAAACCTAGTCAAGGGGAAAAATATTTAAATCGGGAAACCAGCAGCAATCATGTGTAGTTTTTGGTAGTAGGCTAATTTTCCTTCAAAGGTAGCACTACGTTTTACATCTCTCCTTTGGGGTAGTTATGTCAAGATACTGTGAATTTTTATAAAAAAGTCTGTGTTTCCTGTTACAATATAGGAACAGATTTCCACTAACTGAAGCTTTGGGATAGCAAGGTTGGGTTTCCTGGAATCAAACGACAATGTAAGAATAAAGTTTGTAGACTAGCTGTGGTAGGCTGGTCTTTTTTGTATTTTGTAGTTTAAATTCCACTTAGAGTCAGCGAGGTTCTAGAGAATTTAGCTGTAATGTTTGAATCTCTCTTAGGGGTAAAAATTTAGGTTAATTGCTTAAGCCCGCCCGTAATGGCGAAGTTTATATTGCAAAGTTGGTAGTTAAAAATATAGGCTAATAGCTCAAACCTGCCTAGGGTTTAATAAAATATAAAAATATAGGCTGATAGCTCAAGCCTGCCCGCCTAGGGTTAAAACCCCAGGCTAATAGCTAAAGTCGGCTCAAACCGACTAAAAAAATTACTTAGGATTTTCATTTTTTGGTGGCTCGTCATCTACAGAGTCTTGTTCTAAAGAAGTAATAGTAGTTCCTTGAGAATGGTGTGCTTTTTGATTTTTTACATAATTTGTAGCTATGGTAAGTTGTTTGTGTCCTAGGGAAAAGACACCATAACCTCGCTGCCATCCAAAAGAGCAATCGCTCTTAATAGCATCAGCTTTACCAAGATGTACTCGTAAAGCATAGATTCGCAATCGGGAGCGATATAAAAGTTGACGTTCCTTCGTTGCCCAAACAAGATGATAATAAAGTCTCCATAAAGCCATAAATCAAAAATTGTTCTATTTCAAAACCATAATTTGACTTACCTTCATTGCTTCTCAATCCTAAAATTGTCTAGTCGGCTTGAGCCGACTTGAGCTATTAGCCTGGGGTTTCAACCCTAGGCGGGTTGGCTACAACAATTTTTGCACCTTATCTAAGGGGGGGTTCGGGGGGCTATAATAACCCCGCCACAGCGCTAACGCCAAAGGCTTCGCTTCGCTGACCGCTGACGCTTGGTGGAGGGATACATGGACACCCCGCGCGCGACGATTCCCCGATTAGGGGGATGAGGCAAGCATTTACTAATGAGTGATTACTTAGTAAACGTGCTATACTAAGCGGGAGTTGTCACCCTTGAGAAACTGCGATCGCATTTACATCGACATTGCGGGCAAACAATACTCGCGGCTTGAGTAAAATTTTAAATATCAGCAAGAGTGATTGAAATTCTCCGGGGGTATTTTGACGCTTCCACTGTCCCGGACGGCAAAATAATATTTCTACTAAACGTCGATGTTGGCGGAGAGTTACTTGTTCAAAAGCTACTCGCACGGTAACAAATTCGTCTTTAACGCTATGTTTCACGAACTTTACGGGGATTTTTAGCTGTTCTTCCATAACTTCTAGCGTTGCAGGTAGCTCGGCATCTAAAATATTTCCAGACTGAGTTAGAGCAACTTCCGCGCCAATTTCTGAAATCATTGTCGTGATTCCCCAGAATTTTTGTTCGCCAATTTGTAACTGTACAACTCGCCGCAAATTGAACCATTCGTACAAATCTGGTTTGGGTACGTCTAATAAAATTAATAATGCTATACCTAGCAACAGCAAGTTGTAGCCACTCCACAACCAGCCTAAGCCAATACCTTTAATTTGCTGCGCCACTTCTGGAGGAACTGTTGTTGCCCATGCACCTTTAACCATGCACATTCCTAAGTTGCGCCACAGGCTTACCGCCGTAGCTATAAACAAGATTATTAATGGCAAAGCTAAATTCCAATTAAAAGAAAAAGACTTACTGGAAGTTCCTTTTGGCGTAACTTTGAACCCTTTAGAAAAAGGATTTAACATTACTTGAACTACTGTTATAGCTAAAGGGAAACATAGGATTAGCGAGTAGATATCAGATAATAAAGCCGAGCGAGAACGCGAATTTAACCAAGCAAAAACTGTTATTTGGACTAGATAATAAGGTAAGAAAAAATACAGCAATTCGGACGTTGTAGCTTTTACAGGAATAACACCTAAAAAAGAATAAGCTAGAGGAATAATTAAAAACCCAACGCGAGAAATACTACTAAACCAATGAAGCAATCCTTCTAGATGAGCTAGTCTTTGTAATGGTCGCAGTCCTTTAATTGTTAAGGGATTAGATTCAATAAAAAAGGCTTGTAACGTACCTCTTGCCCATCGCAATCTTTGAGTAGCATGAGCGGAGATATTTTCGGCGGCTAAACCTGCACTTAGTTTTTCATCAAGATAAATTAACCGATATCCTTGAGCCGATAAACGTACTCCAGTAAAATAATCTTCACTCAAAGAATCTGTAACAAAACCACCCGCCGATTGCAGCGCGCTCCGTCTAGCAATAAAAGAAGTACCCGCACAAATTACACTATCAGCGCCATCTCTATTGGGTTGAATTTGCCGATAAAATACTTCTTCTTCAGAAGTAACAACGTTTTCTAACCCCAGGTTACGAGCGATAGGATCGGCATTGTAAAAGCTTTGGGGTGTTTGTACTAAAGCAACTTTATCATCTAGAAAAAAGCCTACGGTGCGAGTTAAAAAGTTTTTTGTTGGTACAAAATCGGCATCAAAAACTACTAGCAATTCTCCATCGGTGTGATGGAGAGCATTATTTAGATTTCCAGCTTTAGCATAGCTATTATCTATTCTTGTTAGATACTTACAGCCTAATTCTTCAGCTAATTCCTTTACTTCGACGCGCTGCGTATCATCAAGCAAATAAATAGTTTTATGGGGATATTCTAAAGCTTGGCAGCCTATAATAGTGCGGCGCAAAATAAAATTTGGTTCGTTGTAAGTAGGTACAAAAACATCAACTTTTGGTGTAAAGCTACCATCAATTACAGCAGGAGACAAGCGATCGGCTTCTCGATTGCGATTGTTTACATTTAACATCAAAAGTAGCCCAATAGTGCTACTAATTAAAGTCAAAATTTCTAGAACAAATAATCCAATACTAAATACACCATTGAGGGGATCAGCAACATTTATAGTCGAAAGACTGCGCCACAGTACATATCTAACTGTCAAAATTAGCAAAATTCCTACCACTAGCCGCCGCGATCGCTTACGAGGTTGAGGAGAAACCTTGGTAATTACTAAAACCACTATAAACAGCAACACTGTGGGAGCAATTAGGTATTCTCCCATTACTCTTGGCGCTTCTAGCCAAAAAGGAGGATTGTCTTGCAATAGCTGTACTTGGGTAAAAATCCCTTTAATTTTTCCTTCGCCAGCAAACCATCCAGCAACTATAAAACTGGTCAAAATAGTAATGCCCAACATTACTATCGTTGCCGTGCGAGACTTCTGGACTCTTTTGAGTTCGCTGCGCTCTAAATTTGAGTTGCCCAATTGAGAAATCGTCATCTTTACGACCTTTGTGCTGGAAATTGAAGACTAAGGAAATCTAGAAATATTAATTATGAAGCTCTAGGCGCGATCGCACCAAAGTTTTCACAAGTATTACCAGAGCTATTGTTAAATAAGTTATCAGGTTTTTCCAGGAGAAAGATGATTTTTTGCTCTAGAAAAGATGAGATTTTGCTGAAAAAATCCGTGCAAAGAACACTCTAACCATTTCCTGAGAAATTGATGAGGATTTTCTGCTTAATTTCTTAATCACCTCTCAGCTAGCGATCGCGCGTAGTCTTTTATATTGTCAATAGGTGTGCCATCAAGCGCCCTAGATAAATTAGTAGTTACTATCCGCACAGAAAATCGTCTGGAGTTATGTTCGATGGAAACTGTCGATGTAATCGTAATTGGTAGCGGTCAAGGTGGCGTACCCCTAGCTGCCGATTTAGCTAAGGAAGGTCGCCGGGTGGTGCTGTTTGAACGGGATGCCCTGGGTGGTAGTTGTATTAATTATGGCTGTACTCCCTCCAAGGCTTTTTTGGCAGCAGCCCACGCCGCAGGGCGCGCGCGCAAAGCCCAAAAATTAGGTATCCACGCTCAAGTAAGGGTTGATTTTCCGGCAGTCATGGAGCGAGTGCGCGGGATTCGTCACAGTTTTAACCAAGGAACTAGCAAGCGCTTGACCGATGCGGGAGTAAAGGTAGTATGGGCAGAGGCAACCTTTACAGGCGATCGCACGGTTACAGGGGGCGATGTAACGGTAAAGTCGCCTTTAATAATTATTAATACGGGTACATCGTCGCTGAATCCACCAATTTCTGGGTTAACAGGTACGCCTTATCTTACCAATCGCAACTTTTTTGACTTGCAAGAGTTGCCGCCACGTTTGGTAGTAGTTGGCGGCGGTTACATTGGGCTGGAGTTAGGACAGGGGTTAGCGCGTTTGGGCAGTCAAGTTCAAATAATTGTTCGGGGCGATCGCCTACTTGACCGCGAGGAGGCTGAAGTTAGCGAAACTTTAGCTGAGGCGCTCAAACAAGACGGCATTCAAGTTCATTTTCAAACCAATATCGAGCAAGTTTCCTATACAAGTGGTGTTTTTGCTCTCAAACTAGATAACACTCAACAACTCCAATCCGAAGCTCTATTATTAGCAACGGGACGCAAACCCAATACCGAGGCTTTACAAGCTCCAATGAGCGGTATCGAACTAGACACGCAAGGTTATGTCAAAATTGATGACCATTTTCATACAACTTGTGAAGGCGTTTATGCCATTGGCGACGTTGCCAAACAGCCAGCTTTTACTCATGTATCGTGGGAAGACTATCGCCGCTTGAAAGCAATTTTGTGTGGCGAAAATCGGACGCGGGGCGATCGCGTGTTGGGCTATGCTACCTACACCGAGCCTCAAGTTGGACGAGTAGGCATGACTTTACAACAAGCGCAGCAACAGGGCATCAATGCCTGCGCCGTTACTTTACCAATGGCTCATATTGCCCGTGCAATTGAATGGGGTCACGATTTGGGCTTTTATCGCATGGTAGTAGATCGAGATACGGACAAGATATTGGGAGCAACGCTAGTAGGTTACGAGGCTGCTGAATTAGTCCATGTATTTATATCTTTGATGGAAACAGGGGCAACTTGGCAGTTATTAGAAAAATCGGTACACATTCACCCTACCTATGGCGAAGCTTTACCTAGTTTGGCACGGTTGCTAATGGGGGAAAATATGCCCACCTGTCCGAATATGTAAGGACGTAATAATGACAACCAATTTACAAGTTGGCGAAGTTTTTAGTGACTTCCAATTGCCCAATCATCAAGGGGAATTGGTGCAGTTGTCGCAATTTACGCAACCAGGCTTATTAGACAAAAAACTGGGGTTTTTAGACGGTTATCCGCTAATAGTAGTTTTTTATCGGGGTTTTTTCTGTCCGCGCGATCGCCAACAACTATCGCAACTGGTACAGTTTCAACAGGAACTAGCAGTTAATTATTGTCAGTTAGTGGCGATTAGCACCGACCCGCCCTTAGTCCAAGCTGCATTTCGGGCAGGTTTGGGGGCGCAATGGACTTTTTTGGCAGATGAAAAACGAAAAATTATAAACAGAATCAATATCTTAGATGAAACCGAAGGTGAATATGCCTATCGCGCCCAACCTTATACCTTTGTATTGCAACCCGATTTGACTATCTACAAAATTTATAATGGCTGGTTCTTTGTCGGGCGACCAACAATAGACGAATTACGCCTTGATTTGCGTGCCATCATGCAAACTAATTCTAACTATAGTTACGAAGCCTACAACACGCCCGAAGTCAAACAAATTCGCATTCCTCAGCAAGAGTGGTCTAAGGGTACGCCATCTTTGGGTACAAACGGGTTGCCTGTTAGTCGGGGTGTAGTACGCTGGTTTGATTTTAAAACTGGCAATGGCGCGATCGCATCTTTTGACGCGGAGGAAGATATATTTTTTAACTTTACTGCCATTCCTGGAGAAGGGTATCGTACTCTTAATCCTGGTACAGAGGTGGCGTTTGAAGTTGTTACGGGTAAATATGGCTTGAGCGCTCGTAACGTGCAGAAGCTGAAGCCAGAGGCTACTAATTAGCAAAAATATGCGGGTTGCGTAACTAAATAATAGGAGTTGTAGCGGTGAAACTGAACTATATAGGAATACTTGGGATAATGACTTTAACTTTTGGTTGTACGGGACAAGCAGAGGTCAGTCCACCTGCGGTAAATAGTCCAACGGAACTTGCAGATAGTCCTAGCAATACCACCAAAACTATCAAATCAGGTACTTTTGTTGCTGGCGAACACGAAACTACAGGCGAAGTAAAAATTGTGACAGTAGATGGCAAGACTTACTTAGAACTAAATAAAGCTTTTAATACTTCTAGTTCAGGCCCAGACTTGTATATAATTCTCCACCGTTCTGAGGATGTACTAGCTACAACTACGCCGCCTGCATACCCGATAAAAGAGGGCGATTATGCAATTATTAATCGCTTACAAAAGTATAGCGGCAGCCAACGCTATGCTGTCCCCAAAAATATTAAGCTAGAAAACTATCAATCGGTAGCGATCTGGTGTCGAATGTTTAATGCTACTTTTGGTACAGCTAAACTTAGTAGCTAATAAAGCTAATTATAAGAATTGCCTGAGAAAAGCGTGAGAATTATTAAATTAGCTTCTTAACTCTGATTAATTCTGAACCTATTACGGACTTATACAGTGTGAAGGTCAGTTATTTCGGAAATTTGTTGCAATGAAATTACAGTATTTGGTACTTAGTACAGCTACCGCCCTTGTCCTTAGCATAAGTGGATTACCCTCTCATCAATTGCCTGTCCAAGCTGGAGAAATGTCTCTTACACAAATGAATGACGGGGTAATGTCTAAAGAAAAAACTGGTAAATTTGTCGCTGCAGAACATCCTACTCAAGGAGAGGTCAGTATTATTAACGAAAAGGGTAAACGCTACTTAGTATTTGACAAAGCCTTTAAATCAGATATGGGCCCCGATCTTTATGTCATCTTACATCGTTCTGCTGTCTTGCCTAAAGGTGGCTTGAAAGAGCCGGATTATGTTACTATCGGTCGCTTACAAAAAGTGAGCGGTACTCAACGTTATGCTATTCCTAATAATGTTAATTTAGCTAATTTTCGTTCTGTAGCTGTGTGGTGTCGAATGTTTAATGCTACTTTCGGCTATGCACCTCTGCAAACAACAATGCAAGCCCAACGTTAATTATCACTGACGTTCAAAGTGCGATCGCGGGTAGGTTGTCACTTATCCGCACTTTCTATAATTTTGCTTTCCTTTTATAGTGATAGCGTGTCAGTTAAACCCTATTTCTGCACTGAGGTTTTGTATGGTAGAACTTAAAGACGCTTTTACTTTACTGCATCCAGCGATCGCAGTTATCTTTGTTTTTCCCCTAATTGGCATGGTTATTAACCTAGCATGGCAGACTCGTCAGCGACGGTTGCAAACAAAAGCTGAGGGTAAAAGCAAAATTCCACCTGTAGTTGGTGCAGAACACAATCGGCTGGGAAATTGGCTAACTTCTGCCGTTGTAGGCGTTGCTTTATTGGGACTCGCTCACCCAATTATTAAAAACATTTTAACTAACGATTTAATAAGCAAAAACCCCTTCCAAGTAGCATTTATCGGGCTAATGTTCGTTGCTACTATAGCTTCATTAGTATTTCTTTATCAGGCAAAAAACAAATTGTGGCGGGGAGTTTTTGCTACCTTAACGGGTGCGGGTTTAGTTATTTTAGGCTGCCAAGATGGAGTTTATAGGCTTTCCAGCGAGTGGTACTGGTCGCATTATTATATTGGAATTGCGGCGGCATTATTGATGATATTTTCTTTAGCGATCGCTCCTTCTATTTATAAAGATAAAACCCATCGCTGGCGTATCATCCATACCGTTTTAAACTGCCTTGCTTTGCTACTATTTATTGGACAAGGAATGACGGGTACGCGAGACTTATTACAAATTCCTCTTAGCTGGCAAGAACCGTACATTTATCAGTGTGACTTTGCTAACAAAACTTGTCCAACTCCACCACCAAAAGGATAAAAAATTTGGCAATGCTAAATTAAGTTATCCAAGAGGAAAGATAGATGGGTTGCAGCAACAGTGCAGAAAATTAAAAGAGTTTGGCAGAAAATAGACCCTTTTTCCTTGCAGGTACGCCTAACTTTCGGTATTACTGTGGCTTTTGCTGCGGGGGTTAGTAGCATTGCTATGTGGACAACTTGGCAAATGCAGCAAATTTTAATTGATGGGAATAAGCAAAATATAGAACAGATTGCTCAACGTTTGCCTGGGGATGTGGAAGTTTATAGCGATATGTATTCTCTAGAAACGGGTTTGCTTAAAGCGATCGCAAATCGGACTACAGGCAAAACTTTAGTGTGGGTTAGGCATACAGATGGAACTAAATCTGTAGAAAATTTAGTTTCTAATGATGTTGCCTTAGCTAATTTGATGTTATTAATGCGATCGCCTCTAAATACGCAAGTGTATCAAATAGGCGATCGCTACTTTGTAATATGCGGCAAGTTTTTACAAGTAAAAGGGCAGCAATTAGGATTATTGTTTGTCGCGCAAGATATCTCCTACGAACAAAAAATGTTTTCATTCCTAGTTCAAAGGTTGGGGATTGTGAGCTTAATTGCTTTAATAATTATTACGATGGCGATCGCAATTTATATCAGAAAATCGCTGCAACCATTGCGCCGTATCAGTCAACTGGCTGAAAGTATATCTGTAAACGATCTAAGTCAAGCCCGGTTGTATCTCGATCGCGCACCTACGGAAGTCAAGGAGTTAGCCCGTACCTGTGACATGATGCTAGAGCGTTTAGCCGAGGCATGGGAACAACAGCGTCAGTTTGTTGGTAATGTTTCCCATGAATTGCGTACACCTTTAACAATTGTCCAAGGTTATTTGCAAAGCGTCCTTAAACGAGAAACTAATTTGACTACGCCTCAACGAGAAGCTTTAGAAACCGCCGCAATGGAGGCAGAAAGCACTATTCGTTTATTGCAAGATTTGCTCGATTTAGCTAGGGCGGATGCTGGTTACTTGCATATTCGTCTTGAATCATTGATGCTCAATGATTTAGTTATAGAAGTAGCAACAATGGCAATGCAGTATAAAAATCGCATTATCACTCTAGAAACTAGCCACGAGCAAATTTTAGTTAAAGCCGATCGCAATCGCCTCAAACAAGTATTGCTAAACCTAATTGACAACGCCGTTAAGTATTCCGCGCCTCATTTTGCGATCGCTATAGTATTAGATTCAACGGCAGAAAATGCCATAATTCATGTTTGCGATCGCGGTTTGGGTATTCCTTTAACCCAACAGCATCTTATTTTTGAACGTTTCTACCGCGTCGATGAAGTCCGCAATCGTGCAACGGGCGGCTGTGGTTTGGGTTTGTCGATTGTCAAAACTTTGGTTGATAGTATGGGTGGTAGCATTACAGTCCGATCTAAACTTGGCGAAGGTAGCACTTTTACGGTGACTTTACCCAGTGCGGTATAACTTATGACAGCACATATATTGCTCGTAGAAGACGAAATTAAATTAGCTAAATTTATGCAATTAGAACTAGGTTATGAAGGCTACGAAATTAGCGTAGTCCATGACGGCGTAGCGGGATTAACCAGCGCGCGGGAATTTCAAGTTGACTTAATTATTTTAGATTGGATGCTACCGGGATTATCAGGATTGGAAATTTGTCGCCGCTTGCGAACTACGGGGGATAAAGTGCCAATAATATTATTAACAGCAAAAGACGAAGTAAGCGATCGCGTGGCTGGTTTAGATGCGGGTGCGGATGATTATTTAGTTAAACCGTTTAGCATTGAGGAGTTATTGGCGAGAATCCGAGCAAGATTAAGGCAAGTGCAGGAAATAGACCCAGACAGGTTAGAATTTGCCGATTTAAGTCTAAATCGGCGTACAAGGGAAGTTTATCGCGGCGCAAGACTCATTGAATTAACGGCTAAAGAGTTCGATTTACTGGAATACTTGTTAGTGCATCCTCGGCAAGTAATTACGCGCGATCGCATCTTGGAGAAAGTCTGGGGTTACGATTTTATGGGAGACTCCAATATTATTGAAGTTTATATTCGCTATCTGCGTTTGAAGTTAGAAGCCAATAATGAATTGCGTTTAATTCAAACCGTGCGGAGTGTTGGCTATGTACTGCGCGATTAGCATTTAAATCCATCAATGGGCGTTACTGTACCTAGAAATAAAATACTAAAATTAACTAAAAAAGCGATCTCCCATGACTTATCTAGAAGCCGCCGCCCAGTTTTACCATGATGTAGCCGAAACTCCTCAAGTTGGGCTTTGCTGCGTTCAAAGTACCCCTCTACAGCTACCAGGGTTAAATATTCCTACCCAAATGCAGGAGATGAATTATGGCTGCGGTACTACCGTCCATGCTGCCGAACTTGCAAACCATCCAACAGTGCTTTATGTGGGCGTTGGTGGGGGCTTAGAAGCCTTGCAGTTTGCTTATTTTTCTCGCCGTGCGGGGGCAGTTATTGCCGTCGATCCAGTCCCCGCCATGCGCGAGGCTGCTACTCGTAACTTGCAAATTGCCGCCCAAGAAAACCCCTGGTTTGAACCAAACTTTGTGGAAATTAAAGCTGGAGATGCTTTTAAATTGCCTGTGGCTGATGCTTCTGTAGATGTAGTTGCTCAAAACTGCTTATTTAATATTTTTGAGCCTGCGGATCTTTTGATCGCCTTGCAAGAGGCTTACAGAGTCTTAAAGCCTGGCGGGCGCTTGCAAATGAGCGATCCTATCGCCACGCGTCCTATCCCTGCTCATTTGCAACAAGACGAGCAATTAAGAGCAATGTGTCTATCTGGGGCGCTGACTTATGAAGAATATACTACAAGAATCATTGATGCAGGCTTTGGACAAGTAGAAGTGCGATCGCGTCGTCCTTATCGACTTTTGGATAAACATACCTATAATTTAGATGAACATTTACTTTTAGAAAGTCTTGACTCTGTATCTTTCAAAGTGCCGATTCCTGAAGATGGTGCTTGTATTTTTACGGGGAAAACTGCCATTTATACCGGAAAGCAAGCAATTTTTGACGATAATGCCGGGCATATTCTCCAGCGAGGTATTCCTGCTGCTGTATGTGATAAAACGGCGGCAAAACTTGCCTCCAAAGATGTAATTGTGACTGATTCTACTTGGTACTATGACGGTGGCGGTTGTTGCTAAAAATTATTAAATTGATATTTCCCCCCTTATTAAGGAGGACTAGGGGGGATCTTCCCACAGCAAATTACCCACATAAGTTTTAAACCATCGCTTCAACATCTAGTCAGTAATTATGGTACAAACAGCCCTAACGCCATTTACAAAGAAATTAGATTCACCCTTAAATAAAAAACAAATAACTACCTTACAAATTAACCTTGGTAAGCGTTGCAATCTCGCTTGTACTCATTGTCATGTAGAAGCAAGTCCTCAAAGAACTGAAGAACTTAGCCCAGAAATTTGCGCTCAACTGATTGAACTCATTGAGAAGTTTCCACAAATTAAAACAGTGGATCTTACTGGTGGTGCGCCAGAGATGAATTATGGCTTTAAGCCTTTAGTAGAAGCAGCAAGAAAAGCTGATAAAAAAGTAATTGTCCGCTCTAATTTGACTATTTACTTTGTAGCCGGATTTGAAGATTTGCCAGATTACTGCGCTAAATAC
>QQTW01001117.1_pt1 | contig 18364 bp, 17 predicted proteins | sample 1904831 | NCBI WGS metagenome assembly QQTW01 (sample SAMN09435610, study PRJNA476489) | Subsurface metagenome, whole genome shotgun sequencing project. | reverse complement strand
TCTCACCTGCTTTTAAGAAGCAAGCTGAAGCGAACAAAGCGAACAAAGACCGCAGCAGTACGGAGCCATCCAGTGGAAGCTGAGAAGGCTTTCCAGGAGCCTGGGTGTGACGACGTTTAGTAGTCGAGAGCTCCATGAAGTGGATATTGGCCATGCTGAGAAATTCTTGAAGGGATATCTTCTCAATCTCCTCTTCTTGGTTGTCTTCCGGAATTGAGACATCATTCGAATCGACCACCAGGGGGGTTTCCATGTTTTGCTGTTCCTGAATATCGCGTGGAGCTACGACGGTAAGGGGTTCGGCAATAGGAGGAGTATCCACAATCTGCGGCTTCTGGTCTTCCCACGGATTTGACATAGCTTTCTGCTCAGCAGTAATTGACGTGCGCGTCTTGTTCTCTTCTTGCTTTTGACGGGAAAATGAGCTATAGTCCAGATTCTTATTAGGGGACCCTCTTTCATTGCCCTGATCCTGGTTGTGAGGCAAGACCAAAACATCAGCAGGTTCAACAAATGATGAAGTCTTCTCAATCTCCTGCTCCCAATTGTCATTTAGAACTGAAATCCTGGCCGGCTCCGTACTGCTGCGGTCTTTGTTCGCTTTGTTCGCTTCAGCTTGCTTCTTAAAAGCAGGTGAGAAAGGGTTGATGTTTTCTTGATCCTGCAAAGCACTATAATGTGGTATTGGTGCTTTGGGGTTAGGCTTGACCCAAGATTGGAAGGCCGTGGTTACCGTGTTCTCAGCAAGTTCCATAGGAACATCGCCGCTGCTTCCGTCATCTTTGAAATTTCGAGTGCCAGCGTCTACCGGTACTTGTGGTACACCATGAGCCCATGGTTGAAATGCAGTGGTAATTGCCCCATCGGCGATCTCCATCGAAAGGTCGCCATTGGTTTCATTGTCCTCAATGGTTTGGGTGCTTGTTTGAGTTACACCAGGCGCAGCACCATTGATCCAAGGTTGAAAGGCAGTAGTTATTGTGCCATCCGCAAGCTCCATGGATAATTCTTCACTGTTGTCCGGATGCTCAACATCCTCAGTGCCAGCTTTGCCTTGTGTTTGAGGGACACTGTGAACCCATGGCTGGAAAGCACTCGTAATGGTACCCTCAGCAAGCTCCATGGATAGATCGTCACTCTTTTCGTCGTACTCAATGCCCCGAGTACCGGCTTCGGCCGCCGCTCGTCGAAGCCTATCGTCAAGACTCGAAGCTGTGCTTGAGCTGGATAGTACCGATCGCACAGTGTCCTGGGTGGGATCGTCAATGCTCATTGCAGTGTCTCTGTCTTCGTCGGACGATGAATGAATACTGTCTTCAACCTGGACAGGGCTGCTGTCTCCAACGGCTGAGCTTCCACTAAAGGTACTGGCAGGAGACGACAGATTCTCATTCCCAGCCTCCAACGGCATGTTAGACACACCTGAGCTACGGCGCCGATTCCTTTTCTGATGCATATCCCTTTGGTTTGCTGGTGAAGCTTTTACCAGGGGTTCTTCCACTTGTTCCGGTGGTGTTGAGGGTGGTTCATTCTCATCGGATTTTGGTGCGAGAACTTGCTCGTCCTTGTTAGGCGTTTGCGCAGCTGTCATAGTTGACCGTCTCCTTGTAGAGTTGGATACTGAGGAAGTTGTTGATTCTTCCACCATCTCAATCACGTTCCACGTATGTAGTGTAGCTTCTGGCGCGAATGACACTCGGCGATTTGCCATACTCTTTCTTCGAGCAGCTCTCTGGTTGAGAATCGCCTGCTTTTGAGCTTTCCTCGCTTCTTCTGCTTCCTTCTCTTTGGAATCCGCTTCCTCCTCCTCTTCTGGGTCCATTGCTGCTGGAGCACTATCCGGGCCTGATATACTCTTGATAGGACTGAACGGATCCTGAACATTTTCTGCTCCGCTGATTGTTGTGACTGCCCTGCTTGAGGCAGGAGTAGAGAAGTCAATTAACAGCTGCTCTGCGCCGTTCGGTCTGGGTGATTTCCTTGCGCTGCGACCTACGCTGCGTTTGCGATGTTCATCAAAAGGCGGAATAGCTTTGGGAGGCGTCAAAGGCACCGGGGGCTTTAAGATGGACTTGATCTGTGGCGCTGGGGATGCCTGAAGCTCGTTAGCTCTAAGAATATACCCTCTCATTGAACTCTCCACCTTTGTTGTATTGCCTACACTTTCTTTCAATGCTTCCAAGCCACCAGGTCCAAGACTCTTGCTGCGCGACTTCTTTCTGTCGGTGTCTGAAATGGCAAATTTGCGTTTCCGTATAGAGCCCAGATCGGCGGTGACATTCTCTTTGTCATATTCATAGTCCTTCGAGGGACTGAGATGGGCAATGGATTGTCGCGACTTTGGACGAGAGGGCCTTGATGTTGAGGGATCCATTTCGTGCTTCAAAAGCTTGTCTACAATCTCTGCGGCAAAAAAGAGAGGGACCACGAAGCTGTATATGCTAATTAAGATGTATGCATCGTCATGGCCGCTCCCCAGACTCTGGGATGGCGTAGAACGACAGAGGATTGGTTGCTCGAGGTCGCGTCACGCCAAGACTGTAAACAAACCTCGAAGCCCTAATAGAACAGATCTAACTATATTCAGCATAACCCGCTCTTCAATATTCCACACATTTGGGCAACCACTAAATCTTTCAGATCTTGTCACCGACGACCGCTGCGCCCAAATTGACGTTCGCAAAGACATTCTGTCACTCCTCCTTAACCACAAACTGAAAGCCGCGAAGAGCAAGAAGGTTGGAAAGGGTGGACGAAGATGGTACAAGGATATCGGTCTAGGCTTCAAGACACCCAAGGAAGCAATCAATGGTTCATATATCGGTATGAGGTCTTGGAGGGTGTCCAGAAATTGACGGGCACCATATCGTGGTTCACTGAACGAACTGTGACGGGCCCGGCAGTAAATTCAGACAAGGAAGCATTTTACTGACGATTTGTACTCTCTAGATAAGAAATGCCCTTTCACCGGCATGGTCTCGATCCGAGGACGCATCCTTACAGGCAAAGTCGTATCTACCAAAATGCATCGAACTCTCATCATCCGTCGAGAATATCTCCACTTCATCCCCAAATACGCCCGATACGAGAAGAGACATTCAAACCTTGCTGCGCATGTCAGCCCGGCGTTCCGTGTGGAGGATGGAGACACAGTCACGGTCGGACAATGTAGGCCACTAAGCAAGACGGTGAGTCTCGACAGACGGTCCGATTTTCGCGGACAGAGCCTTGTTATAACATGCTAGAGATGACCAGATTGTGTTTTCATGCATGGCAACATGGCTAATTATACTCTTGCCACAGGTACGGTTCAACGTTATCAAGGTGCTACCGAAGACAGGCAAAGCCGTGAAGCAGTTTAGCAAATTTTGAGCCCGGGTACCTGAAGGTGCAGGGAGGAGTGACGAACGTTGGTGACAAGGGCGAGCAATAGCGAATGGTTCTCTTACGAAGATGAGCTTCAAATAGGAATCGAATGGCACGACGTCGGCTCCAGAACGTCTCCATAAGAGGAAGCTCGATCAGCCAACAGAACAGTTCTCGGAGTCAAATCTTTATTGCAGTGACCTATGTCAAGGCACAACTCACTTCCGATCTAACTTTCCCCGGGTTTTTCGATGGTGACTCTCGGCATTTGCTTGTGTTCCCAGAATCTGTACAATCGAATCTGTACCCATCAACGTCTAGCTCTTTGCGCTTCGTTTTGTTTCTGCGTCTGTGGAAACCACGTCCTTCTCGTTCTTGACGCTTTGCCAAGTCACACATCGCCATCACACACTTCTTCTCATCCTTTGCGCACACCACTCCTAACCTTACTTCTCGATCCTACGTGATCCCACAATCTCGAACCCCAAATCCTCCACACTCTCGTCACCGCCGTGGTAGTCGTCGTCTGAAGAAATATCGACAATGACAAGGTCTTCATCTAAAACAGTCCCTGGCGACTTTTCCCTGGCGCCATGTCCTTCTTCTGGGAATAATTGAGCTTCTAGCGGTGATTCTGCAGTGGTTGATCTGCGGCCGAAAGACCCAATTGTGGAACAGTCTTCAGCTTTGGCAAGAAGTTCTGTAGTGAAGGTGTCGAGGGCAGATCGTTCAGTTGCTGCTGGTGATACATCTCTGCTGTTCTCTGCCTCCCAATCTGTTGCTGGGCCGGGTATAGTAGGCCTGGTGAAGGTGAACAAAGACGAGCTTCTTGGTCGCGCGAAGCGGGCTGCCCTAGTATTTGGTCGAGATTCGGGATGAGATCGAGTAAGAGCGGGACGATTCGCTAGTCTGTTGGCAATCGCATTTTGGTTGCTGAAAGCAGGAATGTCTTCGTGTGGACTACCAACATCCCAAAGGAAAGATGCTAACTCAGCATAAAGCTGAGCATCAATCAGCTCTTGTTCTTGTTCTCCGCTCATGACGTGCAGCTGATTGATCTGGTCGGCCATGATAGTACTGGGTGTACTAGATATTTTCTCAACATCTTTGTTGCCAACTTCTGCAGCATCTTCAACATCAAGCAAGCTGTGAGGGTTGTCTTTGGCGTGTATTATTCCATTAATGTATGCTTCATAGCCTTTGTCGAACTGTCGCCGCCGCCAGCCACGAAACATCCAGGACTCTACAATATTGTCTCCAACGTCGTTCCAATACTCGTCTGGAATTTCAAGATAATTCATCAGTGAGCCCACAGCAACTCCAGAATCCCAAGACATATCCGCAGGAGATTTCTGTATCTTGAACGAAAGAATACGAGCGTCTGCAGCAGCCCGAACAAGATCGAGTTGTAGTATCTGGGCTAGCAGTGGTATGCGGTTCTCGTAGTAACTGAAGTCACTGATTTTGACGGTTGAGATGATTGCTTCTTTCTCAATCTTGCCTACGCATGGATGAGAATGTCCAGGGTCAGTCAGGGCAACTACTTACCATACGTAAGCCACTCCCCACCGCCTTTATATGTGCCTCTACCGCCCAAGGTGAGATTATACTGCTCGACGAGATCTGGGCAGGCTTTGATAGCCTGACAGCTTCCCCACTTCTGGTGGTTCATATCCCTCAATTTCCACAAATCCACAATCGCAATGTGGGCGTGGGTCTCCACACCGGCTTTGAGTGCACGGAAGAGACATGGTCGTAGAGACTCTCTAAACGATACGAATGGAGAAGGCAGCTTGTGTGGTGTAAGATGGTTTCTTACGGCCTCTAGCGCCCACTCTGGAGGAGGTATATCCTTGGGTTTGTCAAGAAATTTGCCAGCTACTATTTCCGTCGGTGTATTGAGGCCTTGAGATCTGTTGTTGTACCATCGGAAAACCAGTCTAGGAAGGATCCGTGGTTTGTTTGTAGCTTTAGTGGCTATTCCTTTTCCGGAAGACGTCTCGCTGAGAAGTCCAGGTGTATTGTCGCCGGATCGAAGCGAGATTGGGGTCAAAAACTGGTCGTGGCCTTGTCTACTTAGAGTCATTGGGTGCGTCTGGATGCTAGGAGATTTCCGACGCCTGTCTCGAGGGCTTTGCAAACCACTCTCCGAATCATCGTCAGAAGATATTATGTCTCCGAGTACGCCTCGGAGTTCTTTGATTTTTTTAGCTCGTTTACCCAGTCTTTTTCCATGTCTGAAGCTGTCCACCTCTTGGGTTCGAAGGTACAACCCGATGCCCAAAGCGAGCGCAGCGTCTTCAATGGCATCCCTGCCTTCACGAAACGTCTTGCGTGCTTGAGAGATGGTGGGATCTAGAATTATTTTTCGCCAGATATCATAGCCTGAAGCACCTTGCTGCATGTTGAGTAATTGCCACCGAATAGTTGAACTCGGCATGCCTGACTGAAAACCTTCCGCTCTTAGTTCCTCAGCTAGGATATGATTGATGACTTTTGTCATGTCATCAATGCTGTTTTTGTATAGTTTCTGCTGCATCGTAAGCACTACGCGGTAAAGTATACAATGATGTCCTACCGAGAGTAAGCAGAGTAAGTGTCGATGTCTATCTGACCACTTATGTCGTGGTTTCTGCTCACTGGAGATCTCCATCGCGAAGAACGGATGAGGAGCGGGAGCGAAAGCTCAGGATCGGGTTAATGCGACACGAAAGGAGCGTCAAATGTTAGCATAGCACGGTAGATGACCTCAGTCACAAATGAGGGTGCGAGATGAGGCGAGTTGTGGGCAAAAAATATTCAGTATTAGAAGTGACTTGAGTTGAGAGTGATTAGTGGACAAGAAAGAAGTGAGTATAATAGTAAAAACTGAACACAATGGAGTCCAAGCCAATATCAGCCTGGATTCGGTATCGATGCGGTGTTCACGCTCAAACACACGGCTTCTTCATTAGTCAAGGATCAAGAATAAATGCTCATTCCTGACCAGCCTGCAGACTGAGATTAAAGATTGAACATGGCAGCAGAACCACATAAGATTCACTTCTCAGGAGCTGTGCGCTCTAGGCCGCTGGTTCTAGCTGAAGCCTCAACAGCTTGACGTCCAGGTAGCGCTTCTAGCATTGAAGTACCTACTACTTTTACTGCTCTGAGATGGGTCTGCCGCGCTTGGACACTGAAGTCGTGTGGTAAGCCATCTCGGCAGCTGGGACCTCAGCCATAACTGTCGCTTTTTCCTGAAGGAACTCACAGCATGTCTTCAGAGTGCTTATTTGACTTTGGAGCTGGAGCACCTCTGCTCACATCAAAGAAAAGCAAATTGACACCAATGTGCGTATTATATGGCCTTCTTCAACATCTTACCCCGTCGTAGATTCGAGACCACACCATTGTTGATAAAAAAGACAAGCCAACGGTAAAGCATCTTGGTCCAAAGGTTCGTGCATAACGCAAGTAGAAGCCCAGCAGAATCTCTAGTGAGACGTTGTGTCCGCACCCCGGCTTTAAGCAGTCGGAGTTTATACAGCGTAAGCTTCCGTCCTTACTTAGATAACATGAAATCGGTCCCAAAAAGATTAGTCGTAGGACAACTTGACTGACAGACCTATTCCATCGAATTGCGAGGTACTGTGCGATCGATACGAATCGATAATAGCTGAGAAAATGAGGGTTGACCACATCTATGTGAAGCAAGCAACGACCTGCTGAAAGCTGAGTGCACTCAGCGCATCGATCACAATCTTCAGCGTCGATGATCTATCGTAATCCACTGATACTCTCAGTACTGCCTGCTATAAGGATAAGTATCGACGAGGTCGACTGCAATGGCAGGCCAAGGTGCAACGGCAGAGGAGAAAGAATCCTCCTGCACAGTGCCTCAGAAACGTGTTCTGCCTGCTCGGGAACGGCGTGAATCCGCTGCAAAAAGACGAGCATTATCTCCGATCACGGCACCGAAGTCGTCCCCCACCTCTAAGAAAGCCACACCAACGAAGTCAACTCCAAAGACAGTCTCGACCAAGCACAATAAGCGCAAGGGGTTGTCAGAAATCACACCAACACGGCACACTTCAACTCCCGTTGCTGAAGAATGCCTTCCGTCGAAGATCACGGACAGCAAACCCTTACCAACTTCATATCAACCGTCACCTCTAAGACTATCAGCGAGGGAATACCAAAATGTAGCCGAGTCGGATGTTCTTGCAGCATCTCTACGTCGCTCGCGGCTGAGATGGCTTGCAGAAGGTATCTTCGAAAGGTACTGGACGAAGCCTTCCAAAAAGAAAGGCACGGAGGGACTTGAGAACAATCCAGATCTGAAGACAATGCAGAAGCTTGGTTCAAGCGCAGTAACCATTGGGCCACATACATTCGAGGCGACATTATACACTGTTAGAGACAATCCGGCCTATCGCCATCCAAACCAGTACGCTCAACGGCCCGTCGCCCCACAACCAGGCTTTCAGAACTACCTTTCAGCAGGAACCCAGAACTCCAATCTGCAGGCTCGTGCTGTAACAAACCATGCAGGTCAGGTCCCACATGTCGCGGTGAAGCAGGAAAAGCCGGTGGCCCGAGCGACTATCAAACCTCCTACCCAGCCTACAAGGGTGTCTGGAACTCCTCGGCCGCAAGCTTCAGGTTCAGATTCACCTGCTTCTCAGCCAGCGGCAGCACAGTCGGCGCCTGATCCAGTAATTCGGATGCTTGCCACTCGAGCCGCAACCAACCCGGATCTCAAAGCACTTATGAAAGTCGTTGCTTCTTCTAAGGCTACTCCCGAGCAGTTAAAACTTTTCCAGAGCCACATTGATGAGCTGAACGCGACGATTCGTCAGCAGCAGGAAGTGGAGAAAATCCCAAAGGAAGCTCAAAGTACCGAGGCTAATCAAGGCTTGCCGAGAGTAGCCCAGCTGGATGGTCCTATTAATGATATGCCACAGACAAGCCACCCTCCGCACAATGGCAAACCAAGGCCGTTACCATATACCACCAATCCACAACATTCTGCAGCTCTTCACCCAGCCCAACAGCGCCCAGCCGGAAAGATTGGTCCGCTGGGCCCTCCGCTCAATGCCTCGCCCTATCCGCATTATCTTCCACCACAGCAGAAAATTCCTCCTCCCGAAGCACGAGTCAAAGCCATTGTTCTAGAGTTTACCACTCCCGCATCATCAACAGTGCCGGCATCGCAAGACCGTTATCTTTTCCCTGAGTACGCAGTGTTGGACACACCATTCACTGGGCAAGGCTTGGAAATGGTCTGCAGCTTTTTCGTCGTGCGGAAAGGTTCTGACCTTCTAGCTATGGCTTCAGAAGGGACGTCCATCGACACACCTGTAGGCGGGCTCATACAATGGAAACCTGATGAAGAGTACTTCCAGCCAGTCACGATGACAATGAGGACGTCACAGCATCGGATTTTGGAGACTATTGCTAGGGCTGCAAGCCCGTTAAGCGAGGTTCAAAACAAGATGAAAGAGATCATGCGTACTAAAACCAGGGTTAAAGACGAATGGCTCGTGATGAGGCTGCCGAGAGAGAAAGGAACGACTGCGGAGGGTGCGGGTGGTCGTGACGCAGGGTTTGTGGATAGCGCAGTAGAGATCGAGGAAGACGGAGCAAGCGGAGATGAAGACGATGAACTAAGAGCCTTCTATGGTATCTGAGCGGGCAGCTATGATTTTTGGCGGGTCCATTCCAATGTCATAGATGGCAGAGATAATAAGGTGCGCCCTCCTGGAGAGAGTCATGCCAGCCGAAAGAAAAGAAGAAAACCCTCGGCCAAGCACAAAAGCGTGTGCGAGCTATGGAGGTTGCTGTTAAGATGCCAATCTGAACGGGTTTGGGCAAGAGCAGGCCTAGAGCTGTGGCGTTGATACCGCCTTCTCGGAGAGTCAAGGACAACATAATTCATCTTTGCTGATCTTGGTCAACTTTCCTTCATCAGTATTCGTCTTGTTCATAACAAACTTTTATGTGCAGCATTCGTTGGAACCAGAGCAGCACGCCCCTGCTCGCCCGTGTTTGATGAGACCCTTTCAAACATTCTTTCAGTCTTGAACACAAACCATCAACAGTATCGGAACTGGCGCCAGAGCACACAATGGTGGAAATGTCACCAACGGGTCCCCTTGCAGCGCAATGCGGCGATCGTGTCCCCTACGCCCGCACATTCTGGTTCAATTTCGAGGCCTCGGTGGCTATATTTGTCATCAGCGCGATCGCCATTCCAGGTCTCCTAGTTCTTAGCAACCTTATCAACTCTTCCCCAAAGGATCAATCTTTATCAGCACCGTCATCCAACTATCAGGATTCCGATACAACCCTCCAACCTCAACCTCATTACGGCCCTGCTCCCACCTCCGCTCCCACCATTCCTAGCAAGAGAAGACTAGCGATATCTCAGGTTGTGACACTGGTCAGATGGATGTGCTCCACAATTTTGCTAGGCATTGCGAGCTTTCTCCTCACTTTTCAAATACACATGGCTCTGTTCACAGGCTATTGCCTTGACGGACTCATCTACACAACCGATCTGGTCTTTATTTGCATCATCACTGCTATAGGAAGCATGATCGTTGCTTTAGGCTTTAAAGCATGGCTTTTCCGCACTGTGGCGCTTGTGAAGGATTCCATCAATTGGTGCTTGGATCTCAAGGCCCGCACAATACAGGAAGCCGAGGACTCAGCCATAGCAGATGTCAGAGACATGATTTCACCACAGGAGGTGCAGAGGATGGAGGAGGTCAACCGTCGACAACATTTCGAACCCTCAACCGCTACGCTGCCGTCGCACATGGTATGAAGACAAAGGACACGCTTGCACATGGCAGGAATTCATGCGGAGACGGGAATCACACCAGAGCCGCAAGGCCTTCAACAACTACATAGTCACGATCCTATGATTATAAAAATGATTCATTATTACGTATAATGTTATACACAGGGCGCCCTCTCGATGGGAAAGTGCCTTAATGGTAATGGACTTGGGTACTCGGCCGTTGCTATCTTTGATCACGGTAGCATGCCTCAGTGACCAAGATGAGCGGAGAGTTGATGGATGACCTACTCTTTGCTTTGTACATAGTCCGAGTCTGCCATCAACCAACCGTGCCGAGATCCCTTCTCCCTGCTGCTCTTCCTCCTCTGCGTATTTTGTTCTCTCATCTGTCATAGTGTCTACTGACGAAAGCATTGGTACCAAGGTCGTGCAGCCTTTTGCGGAGCATCCTTGACGGTACGCAAATCCACCAATGGACCGTGAAGCCTTAGAGACTGTGGGCTCACCCAGCAATGTTCCCTCCGTCAGTTCGGCCACAACCTCCATGTATCTAAGTCCGTCCAGCATCATCCTAACTCTGGTGGAATGATTTCATTCGAGGCGAGTATCGAGCTCAGCTAGTATTGTAGAAGATCAAGCGTACTGCATCCTTTTCAGACTCTAATTTTTCTGTATCCGATTGAACGGCTGCTTCTTTCTCCAACACCCTTCGAATGTGCTCATGGCATAAAACTTCGACCTTGTCGAGTTTTGTTAATCTCTGGGTGTTAAATTGGCTCCTACGTAGATTTCGAAGGACATCGTACGGCTGTTTTCTTGGGGTTGACTTCTTGTAGGACATGCAGATGCTATGTAGTAGTGGTAAGGACATGAAAGGAAGCGTAAGGAAAATCTTGATTCACGAACATGAGCTTAATAATGCAGTTGAGGTAAGTACAATTAGGTCAAGGGCCGACAACAGTGTAGTAGTTAGTGCACTCGGCACCCCTACTAGTGTTTAATAGGGTGCCCAACTCGGAGTGATCTCCAGGCACGGAGCCTAAATTTGTTTACATAATTTAGGCGCGTCCTTGTCCCTAAGCTTTCCTGGGGTAAAATTATTGGCTCTCCCAATCAACACCAAGACGAAAAATAGACTTACCTTCATACTAATACACTGTCAACACCTCTTCATTTTAATTGTTGCTCTAAATAGAGCTTGAGTTGATCTATTACCAACTCCAAACCCACAGAACTACGCCATGCCCCCCAAAAAGCGCGGTCGCCCACCTGGCGCATCCGCTGCAGCTCCAACACGCCCCACAAAGCGCGTTCGCGTCGGCGACACGTCGATCATCGGCACGCAAGATTCCACCGATGTTACAGACTCGGGACGCCCAAGACGTAGCTCGGCTGGTGAACCGGACTACAGTACTAAACGTGCTAAAGCTGCCAATCACTCTTCGGTGTCAACCTCAAAGACCGCCCCTGCTGCTCAGGCTAATGTGAAGAAGAGAAGAAAGGGTGCATCCAAACTATTCGGCAAGCGTAAAGTATCAGTCACGGCAAAACCAGAGGTAGAGGCCAATGAAAATCCAAAACGTGGACGTGGCAGACCAAAGAAAGCTACTTCTGATACGAACGTCGAAGAGAAGCCAGCGACACCCAAGAAGGGTATTGGGAGACCCAAAAAGGCCGTGGGCAGACCAGTCAAGGGTGTTGGAAGACCAGCTAAAGGTGTTGGAAGGCCAGCCAAGGGTGTTGGAAGACCAAAGAAGAATGCGGAATACAAGAAGTCAACCAGTACTTCTTCTGATAATGCCAGAGCCAACCGCGAAGAGGAGGTGGAAGAAGATGAGGTAGAAGACTCTGATGCTCTCCCAAACGGCACATCCAACGACGTCGAGGAGGAAGAAGAAATCGAGTCAGGCCGTCAGTACTGGCTTATGAAAGCAGAACCGGACTCAAGGCTGGAGAAGGAAGTGGATGTCAAATTCAGCATTGATGATCTTAGAGCCAAAGGAGGGCCTGAAGCTTGGGATGGAGTTCGTAGCTTCGGAGCAAGAAACAATTTGCGAGCGATGCGGAAAGGAGACTATGCCTTTTTCTACCATTCAAACTGCAAGGTTCCGGGCATCGCCGGAGTAATGGAAATTGTTGGAGAGCACGAGGTCGATGGTAAGTGTCATTCGGAGTGCTTTTATCATGCCCTCTACTGATATGCCGGAACTAGAAATGGCCTTCGACCCAAGACATCCTTACTATGATGCAAAGTCGACCCGTGAGAATCCGAAGTGGGATATCGTTTACGTGCAATTCGTTCGCAAGTTTGCCGACATTGTTAAGTTGTCAGAGCTCAAGACGTATGCTGAGCCCGGTGGAGCCCTAGGCAAAATGCAGATGCTCAAGCAAGGACGATTGAGCGTTTCTGCAGTTGCGCCAAAGGAATGGGAGTTCATTCTCGACCTGGCAGGTGAAGATCTGGAGGACAACGAACCGGGCCACGTTGAGGATGCTTTGGCCGAGAATGTTAATGGGACGAACAAGCTCAAAGCCGGAAACCCGATTAACGGAGGTGCAGCAGAAGAAGAAGAGAACGACGACGAGGGAGATGATGAGGATGAGGGGAACGTTGTCGGTGAGGATGAAGGTGACGAGGTTGGTGACGGCGAGGATGACGTTGAAGGAGCCGATTATGACGTTGAAGGAGCCAATGGTGACGAGAATGGAGAAGACATGTGATTCGGCACTCGTCGGAACCCTTACTGCTGGTACGGAGGCTTGCTACTGTGCTCTACGGCTTTACCCAGGCAATTGCAATTCCTTCCGCAAGCGAGGTGGTAGCGGAGAGCCTCGAGCTTCATTTCCATTTTCATCGTATGTCTTGCACAGCCTGCTCTTTTCTAGTGGGAGCTACCAAAAGCTGTCTCCTAGAAGAAGCTAGATGCTAAAAAGCAAATAGCATTGAACATCAGGTCCTCCTCCCCGTAAGCATAACTGTACTCCCAGTCTAGGAGGGGAATCCTTGCCGTAACGCTGGGTCGTCGACAATTGTCTGACAATCTTTCGAACTGGCTTTGTAGAATAAGGTGAATTGGTCAGCTGTTCTATCTGAATGAGTGTGCAGAGAGCGTATTTATATGTGGAATTGACCGTATGGAGCAGCAAAAGCAGTACGGAAGTTGAATACTAAAATTACCAATAAAACGCAGCCAAAACGCGTCCAAAACGCGGTAAAAATAGACCCAATAGCTTGATAGATTAGCCCAACTCAGCCTAAGTCAGGGGCTCAAGCTTGGCAGCACGAAGCTTGGCAGGGGGAAATTTACATCTCGTGCCAGCACATTAAATACCAAACAAGCCCGCAAAAGACTTCAAGTAAATACCACGGAGCAAGACCAATCCTATGGTACACAACGCCGTGCACGGCCAACGAGATCGAGATCCAGAAATCTGCGCAACCTTCGCAACCTCTCTCACCGATTTCTCTCCCCACCCTTTCCTCCTCCTAGTACCTCACAGCACACGCCATGGCGGCCGAATCAGACCCGCAACAGGAAAACCCTCCCCACCGGAACCCCTCCTCCGCTCAGACACCGCCAGCACCGCCACCGGATTCCCTGATCTCACGCACCGTATCGCTGCAGTACTGGTCCAGCAGGCCGGCCTCCCTCACCGGGATGCTGAGCGGCTACCCGCAGATCAGCCTGGCCGACCTCCGCGGCTCGCGCACGTTCCTGACCAAGCTGCGGCGCGGGCGCGGCGGGTCCTTCAGCGCCGCGTCGCGCAAACGGCTGCGGCTGGGCGTGGACTGTGGCGCCGGCATCGGGAGGGTGACGGATGGGCTGCTGCGACACGTGTGCGAGAGGGTGGATGTGGTGGAGCCGGTCGCCAAGTTTGCCGACGTGCTGACGCGGGAGAGCAGGGCCAGTGTGGAGGGCAGGCTGGGCAGGGTGTGGATTTCCGGGCTGGAGGACTGGCCTCCTCCTCCTACTACTGCTACTACGAAACGTCCGGAGAGGGGCGGGGAAGGGCAACGGGTCGAAGAGGAAGAGGGAGAGGGTGAGGCCGATGCTCAGCAGACAGGGAAATACGATCTCATCTGGAACCAATGGTGTGTTGGCCACCTGACCGATTCACAACTAACCGCCTACCTGCGCCGCTGCATCCCTATCCTCAAGCAAGACCCCGACCCCGACCCTGACAACCACGACGATGCAGGAGCAGCAGGGAACGGGGGTTGGATCGTGGTCAAGGAGAACCTGTCCACCGACCCCTCCGGCGAGGACGTCTACGACGAACTCGACAGCTGCGTCACGCGCACGGATGCCAAGTACCGCCGCCTGTTCGCCGACGCCGGCCTGCAGGTCGTGAGGGCCGAGTTGCAGACCGGCTTCCCCAAGGCCCTCGGCTTGTATCCCGTTAGCATGTATGCGCTCCGGCCGATGAAGGGCGCGTCGTGAAAGGGGGAGGGGGGGATGATGGGTGGGGTGGACATGACTGGATGCTGATAAGGTACTAGCTCATCATATACCAGTGAGTGGTTCGCAAAGAAACAGACCGAGAAGCTTTCATCATTGCATTTTTTGTCCGTGGGTGTGTCTGCCTGTCTGTCTATACGCGCGAGGAGCTAGAACGGAGAGGTTTTCGCGAGCAGGAGTCGCGAGCCGGCGTAGTCAGGGATCTGACGTCCACGATTCCGATCTGATAATCTGACAGCTACTCGAACAGCCCCTGGGCTGTAGGCTACATCTCACGCCGCAACAGCTCAAAGCCTCAGGGTGGGGGTGTTTCGAAATGCAAGAACCCGCGAGTAGAAGTACGTAGTGGATCTTATGATATGATGCAAGGCAAGAAGAGGTCCTTGAATTAATAGCAGCGGAGCATACCCAGGACGTTTCTGGGGAGGAAGGAAAAAGAATCTATGTACACTTATATTCGACTCCGTACCAGCCCATGCCCCCCCCCCCTCCCCCCCGAAAACTTCAAACTAGATATGTGGTATATAATTCGACCACTCGACGTTCAGATAAGCAGTCGGCTCCAACGAGCGCAAGCCCATGAACGCCTCGATGATCTGATAGCCGCGGGCGGCCGCGTACGTGATGGCCAGGGGAGTGATGGTCCAGAACTCCCAGGCGAGGGGCAGCTGTTTCGGGGCGCGGTTGGCGAGTTTCTGGAGGCGGGCCCGCTCCACCTCCTCCAGGCGTTCGGGGTCGAAGACGCGGTAGAAGCATCTCTGCCAGCGGCCCTTGCGGTGCCAGGCCGCCGCGGTCTCGCAGAGCCAGAAGACCGCCGTGTTGACGAAGATGAACATGCTGGACGCGCGCCAGAGGATGCGCTCGATCCGCGTCGGGAACTCGAAGTTCCAGCCCGCGAGGTGGATCGCGGCGTAGACGAGCGTGGCGAAACAGAGAAGCGTTTCGTGGCGGCCGTTCAGGTTTGGGAGGCGGTCGTTGCCGAATCTCGGCATGGGTCTCTCGTGCGGGCCGACGGGCATGCCCATGAACGGTTGCACGTTCAGTGCCCAGCTCGGTCCGAGATCGTCGATGAAGTCCAACGGGGTCTGTTTCCATGGTAGGTCGGCGACGCCAGCATCTTTCAAGATCTCCTCCATGCTCAGCTCCGAATGTAGGCGGATCGGGGTTAAAACACCCGCGGGCTTGCGTAACCAGCATATATTGGTCATGATCGAACAGACCACGATGGCCAATGCAGATAGCTCCAGAGTCGTGATGGCGAGACGTTGTCCAGCTCGGCCCAGAGTCTGCACCATAAGATAGCCAATTTGAAAGCACGAAATGAGCTTAGCTACCGTGTCCTGCTTTGATTTGTCCCAGATCTCTTTCGTAGACACATCAGGGTAAACTAGATACCTCCGTGATACCAACCAGTGTAGATGTTTGGATGTGATCGGAAAAGGTGTGCTATGACGTGGAACAAAGAGGAAACCTCCCATGTCCGCAAAAAAGCCGTGTCTGATAGTCCATTGGGGATAGCCGAGCTCGCTGAAAGCCTTGACGGACTCCTGAGCAGTGCCTAATTGCCCACACGCAGCCGTGAGGACAAATTCAGGTCCGGCAATGGCAAGACTCATCCAGAAAAGCCTTCTGGCAGTGACCTGCCATGCCGTATCGTTCGCTGCTGGAAGGTTGAGGCAGAGAAGCGTGAAGGTGCATATGAATATCGTAAAGACACTTGTCCAGACAATATCAAGCGTTCCTCTACTGTTCGGCTGGTCGACCCAGCCATCAATGCGAGTGAGATTAGATGAGAAGATGAGGGAGTCATTAAGACAGGACATTTAAGGAAAGAAAAGACCACTCTCAAGTCAGCAGCAGAAACAAGAGAAATCTGACATCGAGAAAGAACTCTAGAAGGAAATGCAGCTGCCAACTGATGAAAACATTTCAGGTAAATCGAGAAGAGAACTGCCCATAAAGGACATGCTGGACTGTTCTGATACACGATCCTCGCAAAGTGAAGACCGGCTTTCCTGTTGCTGCAGACCTACCGCCCAGATGAAGTCAAATCGATATTGCAGGTCGCACCATCCATGAATAGATGTTTGAAACGTGTTGATTGAAGAAGACTGGAGCAGCAGTACGGAGTAGGGGGGATGTCACTCTGGTGCGGCCGCAACCCCTTCGGGGTCCAAACACCTCAAACCCCTTGGAGCCACACCCGCAACCGTCTTGCCTGCAGCACCATTGGGTACACCGGCCGCTCCTGATACAATAATGAGCGGGTCTCTCGTTGATGGCCGTTGCCCGAGAGCTTCAGGGCCCGTGCCACAATTGATTTTGAGGAGTTTTTCGGAATGTGTTGATGAGTGGCATGGTGAGCATTTAGAACGCCCCTTTTATTTATAATAATCGACCACTAACGAGGGTAGATGAACGAGGACGGCGAAAATCTGGCTGCTTCTCTTGAGGAGGGTCTACTGAATGCCCCTACGACGCCTTCCATGACGAGCCAACGAAAGCGATGTACCCTCAAGACCGAGTCCGGAGACAGCAATGGCTCTCTTAATGCAGAAAACCAACACATCTCAAGCGAGCACGCGACGTCGGAAAAGAAGCCGCATCTCATCACCTACGACGAGCTGCCAACATGGTACAGAGACAACGAATACATCGTCGGCGCCTATCGTCCAGAGTCATTCTCCACCTCGGCCTGCTTCGCCAGCCTGGCCTACATGCACAATGAGACGGTCAATATATATACGCACATGATTCCGGCAGTGGTCTTTCTGTTCGCACAGGCCTTCATCCTGGTACTGCTGCACCAAAAGTTCCCGGAGGCGAAGCCGCTCGACTACGTTGTCTTTTCCTTCTTCTTGCTCTCTGCCTGCGTCACCATGTCCTTGTCGTTCCTGTACCATACGTTGATGAACCATTCCATGAGCGTGTCGTACCTGTGGCTGCGGTTGGATTTAGAACCGCATTCATTATTGGGTAGTAATATGTATTGTCAGTGGTACTGCAGGTCGTGTAAGAATGGTCAAAACTGATCAAGGCATGCAGAGGAACGTAGAAAGACATCTTGAATAAGTGTAGTAGAATACGGACTGCCACATTTCTCTATGGGATCCAAGCTGAAAAGCTCAACAACGTCCCTGCGTATAATTATACGCAAACGCATTCCAGATGCCCACCAGATGCACTACCGTAGCGAGGACGACCAGCACGTGAAAAATATTATGCGAGCAGCCCCAGATATCGAACCTGCCGGGTTTGACGGACTCAGGACATCGTGTGCTATAGAAGAAGGCACCCAAGATCAGGATCCCTCCTTCGAGAAGATAATAAGGCATCCCTGATGCCACCCACATCCGGTTCCAGCCGTAGATGATGAGGCCATGAGCGAGGGGGATAAAGCCGGAGACGGCGAGGGTGACGAAAGCAGTGACGCGGAGGTTGCGGTACTCGAGGCTTTGGAAGAATTTGGGGTGGATGACCAGGATTGAAGTTAGGATTCCCAAGGCTATTGTCTAGAGGTTGCGGAACAGGTGTTAGCGAAACCACTTCTAACTGAGACAGGGGACTGTGGGTTGGAAGGGTGAAGGATGTATAGGGAGGGAATTGACATTGAAAAGCGTACCATGCTCCAATATATCTTCTGCAGAGTAGGTTCGCAGTAGAAGCCGACTCGAATGCTGACCTGGAAATCAATAACTCCCGCCTCCACCGACACCACAACCAGAGGAGGTGATGTAAATCGATAATACTTCAT
>QQTW01001116.1_pt1 | contig 18365 bp, 18 predicted proteins | sample 1904831 | NCBI WGS metagenome assembly QQTW01 (sample SAMN09435610, study PRJNA476489) | Subsurface metagenome, whole genome shotgun sequencing project. | reverse complement strand
GTTTACTCGTCTTTTAACGGCGGGATCGCTATTGTACCTATTTTTGATGGCGTTAAACTGCCCCACATCTAAACCATTGTCTCGAATCTTTTTGGCGGAAAACTCGCAAAAACTTTCAAATTCATTGCGGATACCTTCGGAGAGAGTAGCTAAAGCTTCTGAGCGATCGCAACTAACTTCTGGTACATTTCCCCCAGTCAGACTGCTAATTTTTTGCTGAGTACTTCGGCGCTCCATTTCTATCGCCAACGCAGCATGGGCAAATTTGGCAATATCGCTATCGCTAAAGTCTTGGGCGTAAGCAGCGTTACTAAAAACTATACTTCCAAAACGCCCAGAAACGTCAGGCGCAACTCCAGAGAGCAAACCTAGAGACGAAAAAACTACCACAATAAGACTGCGCGACAACATCCGGTTTGGGTAAGAATTAATTTGTAAAGGAGTGAGCATAATTACGGATCTTGGCAAAACTACAACACCGACTTGGTATCATTATGTTTTGAAGTATTTTAGACGTTATAAGTTCCAGCGATTAATTGTCATATAAGAAAGTTTATCGCTAAGTTACAAGAAAATTTGACTCAATTGGATAACTTTCGTTTGCAGCATAGCCCTTTCTTCGGCTCCTTGCTTGAGACTAACTTCTAACTCTAGCAACAAAGGTAAAGTAGCCACAAGTTGCTCGATGCTAAGAGACTTTACTTCTTGCTGAAGAAAGTAAACGCGGTTAGGGTTGCCAATTTCTGCTGCTTGAGCAATTACTTTTTTATCGCGCTCTTGAGCCTCGGTCATCATTTTTACCCATAACAGAGTCCGAAATTGTCCGACTAAAGTAGCAACAATTTTTAAACCAGGCTCGTTACGATTGAGTAATTGCCCTACTAATGCTAAAGCCTCGGCGGTATTTCCCAGAGCGATCGCCTTTACTAAGTCTAAGCTTGTTTGCGATGTGGCTTGAACTAAATTATTGACAATATCTATACTTATTGGGGTTTGAGAGTCCCCTGCATACAAACGCAACTTTGTCAATTCATTGTAAAGTTGGCGGGTATTGTTACCTACAGATTGGGCGATTAAACTTGTGCTGCTAGGAGAGAGTTTTACCCCGACTTCTTGGGCAATTTTTTCAACTTGCTGTACTAGCTGCTTTGTCTCCCACGGGGGAATGAGGGCAAATTCCTTAAGTTCGGCGTATTCTTTCCACAAAGCTGTAGATTTAAGCCTACCATCGGGTTTATTGCGGCTAGTTAGTAGCAAAACTGACGTTTCGGGGACTACAGGCAAAGTACGCTTTAATTGAACAAGTAGTTCGTCAGGGCATTGTTGACCAATAGTAGTATTTACAAGCCAAACTAAACGGCTACCGCTACCAAAAGGTGGAGTCATGGCTTGATTTAGCGCCTCAGTAGCCGCATCAGCAGTATCAGAGGTGTGTTGAGTATAGTTAAAACTAGCCCAGTTAGCATCGACAGTTTGATCGCGCAATATCTGTACTGATGATGCGATCGCAAATTCATCATCTCCCCAATAGTAGTAAATTGGCATAAGAAAGTATTTGTTAGCTATACAAATTTTAAATGACTAATTTTGGCGTAAAATTTAGCAAGGGAAGCGAGGCGACGGATCTTGGATGACAATTATCAGACTTATTTAAACCGGATAGCAAAGCTGGTGATGCCAGAAAATTATAAAACCCAAGTGCAGCATATCCAATCATCGCCGAAGTTTAAACCACTTCCCGGAGGTGGGAGACAAGCTGTAGCTTTTTCTGGTTATACCGTAATTGCGCCCCCCGCTCAGGAAGATAACCAAAACAGCGATTTTTATCAAAGTCTCCATAGCTTCCAAAAACAGCTAATTGAACTTTCTCCGCAGAATTTAATTATACCTGTACCGCCTGATAGCCTTCATCTTACCTTGGCAGATTTAATCTGGGAAAGTGCTTACTACTATGCCCAAGAAAATGTAGAAAAATTTGATATTCAGTTAATTAACGCCATCTCAAAAATATTTGAGCAGTATCAGCAATCAAAAACTATAGCAACTCCAATAGAGTGGCAAGTTTTGGGCATAACAGTTATGCCAAGAGCAATTGGTGTTTCTTTAGTACCCAAAAATGAAAATGCTTATAATCAAATATTAAACCTGCGTCGAGCAATTTATCAAAGCCCCGATTTAACAGCTTTGGGCATGGAACAGCACTATCACTTTACGCCTCATATTACGTTAGGCTATTTTGGGGAAGTTCCACCGGATGAGGAGCGCGATCGCCTTAGCAAGACAATTAGCGAACTAAATCAACAATTGTCAGACTATCCATTGAAAATTTATCAAGCCGAGTTGCGGAAGTTTGATGATATGACGCACTATTACCGCGAACAAGATTGGGCAATTTTGACCTTTTAATTGCGGTATGCTGCCTATTCATCCCATTATGGTACAAAGTTTCGCCGCCATCGATGGCGAAATTGGAGCGCACAATTTTAATCCTTTAGAATATGCAATTATTCGGCGAGTAATTCACTCTACGGCAGATTTTGAGTTTAAAGAATTGATTTACTTTAGCACTGGCGCGATCGCCTCTGGAGTTGCAGCTTTACGTCGTGGCGTACCGATTGTTACGGATGTAAGTATGGTTAAGCAAGGGATAACTAACTTAGTTGCTCAAACTTTTAATAACCCGATCATTAGCGCTGTAGAGCGAGTATCTGTCGCGCTTCCTGGCAAAACTCGCACCGAAACAGGTTTAATGGAATGTTGGCGAGAGTTTCCCGAAGCAATTTATGTAATTGGCAATGCTCCTACAGCGCTTTTAGCCTTATGTAATGAGTTAAATACCTCTATTAATCCAGCTTTAGTAATTGGCGCACCCGTAGGTTTTATTTCGGTTATAGAATCAAAAGCCGCCTTAGCAAATACTCCGGTTAATCAAATTCGGATTGATGGGCGCAAAGGTGGATCTCCTGTCGCCGCAGCGATTGTTAACGCGCTAATTGCGATCGCCTGGGATATCTAATGTAGAGACGTTGCAGCGCAGCGTCTAATTACTATAGGAGTTATTTGTGATCCACGTAGTCGGGATTGGTTTAGATGGCGCTGTGGGGCTAACAGACGCAGTAAGGGAGATAGTTAGTAAAGCGACATTATTAATAGGTAGCGATCGCCATTTAAGTTATTTTTCTACCCATCCCGCCCAGCGCCTAACTCTGGGAGCTTTTACCCAAGCAATTAATCTAATTCGCACCTCAATAGATGAATGTATTGTAATTTTAGTTTCGGGCGATCCTTTATTTTTTGGTTTAGGGCGACTGCTGTTATTAGAATTACCCTCAGAAAATCTGACTTTTCACCCGCATTTATGCGCCGTACAGTTAGCTTTTAGCTCTATTAAAGTCCCCTGGCAAGATGCCTGTTTTGTCAGCGTTCATGGGCGCAATTGCGACCAACTGATGCAAGTTTTGCAGCAAGGTAAAGAAAAAATTGCCGTTTTAACAGATGGCACTAATACCCCAAAGGCGATCGCGCAATTGTATTTAGCTTTAGATTTACCTACTAATTACAAATTCTGGGTATGCGAAAATTTAGGCGGCGACAAAGAGCAAGTTAGTTGCTTTTGGGCTTCAGAATTAATCGAGCGAACTTTTGCACCTTTAAATGTCGTTGTTTTACTTCGTCAGGAAACAAGGGATCTAGACATTACACAATTACCGCATTTTGGCATCAGTGATCGCCATTATTTAGGTTTTAGTGATCGCCCTGGCTTAATGACGAAGCGCGAAATCAGAGTTTTGGTACTAGGAGAGCTTGCATTACAATCTCCACAAGTAGTTTGGGATATTGGCGCGGGTACGGGTTCAGTTTCTATCGAAATTGCGCGTTTATGCCCTAATTGCCAAGTGTACGCGATTGAAAAAACTGCTGTTGGTTACGGATTAATTACTGAAAATTGCCGCCGTTTTCAAGTAGATAATGTTGAGGCTATTCTTGGCGCAGCGCCAGATAGTTTAACTAATTTACCTAATCCTGATCGCGTTTTTATTGGTGGTAGTGGCGGAAATTTGGCGCAAATATTAAACGCTTGCGATCGCATCTCTCCCCAAGGAGTAATAGTTTTAGCCCTAGCTACAGTGGAACATTTAACGATGGCTTTATCTTGGTTAAGCGATCGCCAGTGGAATTACGGGCTATTACAAGTACAATTGTCTCGCTCTGTACCTGTCGCCCACTTAACGCGCTTTTCTCCCCTAAATCCCATCACAATTATTACTGCAACCCCAGCCACAAAACCGCCCCAATAGCTAGTAAAAAACTAATCCCCGTTAATCCCGCCAAAGGCTTCCCATACTTCCCTGTTACTAGCTGGGGTGCTTTCCCTGTATAGGTTATTAGTTCGGCTGTATCTATAGTAGCGATCGCCCACACTAGCACGCTATGTAATCCCCAAGCTAAACCCAAGCTTCCTTTATCTACATATCTTGCTAATACTAAAACCATTCCCATTAGCCACAATCCAGGCAATTGGGGTAACGTCTCTTTTTGTTCCCAAACTAAATGTAGTACGGCAAAAATCAAACTGCCAATTGCGGCGGCTATGTATATTGAGAAGTCTTGCTGTAATTGTGTTAACACAAAACCGCGAAATATTAATTCTTCAACTGCGCTAATTCCAACGGCTACAAACAAAATTGGTAGCGTAACGGATATAATTTTTTTTCCTGCTAACTCCCACTTTACCCAACCTAGCAGCGTTTGCAATCCAAATAAAATCGTTAAACCAGTTGCGCCAATTACAAATCCTATCCCCAAAGATTGTAAAATTGACAAGTTCCAGACTAAACCATAATCTGAATAAGAATCACCAAATATTTTGTTAGCTCCCCATAAAACTAAAGGAGCTATTAGATAAAGTGATGCTAGTAGGGGTAGTTTTTGTTCTGCACTTATCGGTTTGAAAGGTTGCCAACTAGCAAAAGTATCCTTATTTTTTTGCAAAATAATTGTACTAGCAATGGCTATTGGCAACCACAAACAAATCCAAGTAACAAAAAAAATTGTTACTTGAAGCAGTGATGAAGGTTTTGCACTCAAAAACTCTAGCAAAAAAATCTCTGCTAAGTTTACATCTGATTTTAATTCCATCATTACACTGCAATAGTTTCCCAAGCTGGAGTGACTAAAACTTAGCAGGGGCTAGTCCTTTCTTTTCTCCCTAGCGAATTTCACAGCGACACTTTATTAGTTGTCTTAACTATTTTTAAATTTATTTATTCTTCGTCTTCGTCGCCGTCGCTACCATTTTTATCACTGTCAATCTGAATTAAGTGAATATGCTTATAACCTAGCTTGATTTCAAATTGATCTCCACTTTTCAAACCCATTTGCTGAGTATAGGTTGCACCGATCACGATTTGATAGTTTTTGTGAACGCTAACTTTATTCGTTGGTTCCCGTCCACGACCATCTTTTGGTTTTTCGGGGCTAAGAGGAATTCCTCGCGCTGCTAACAATGCGTCATAAAAATCTGTTAGATTAACGCGAGTTTGATTATTTTTAGTTACGGTGTAATATCCACAACGCTTGGCTCTTTCTCGACGTGGTAAGTCAGAAAGTTCTTTAACCTTTTGCAGTAGTGCTTTTCCTGTTAATGGTGAAGTTTCGGTAGTCATCTCACTCAAATATCCTTACAATTTCCAAACAAACAAACAGCAGTTTATGCTATTTCATCCACTTATAAAAATATAGCCTCAAATCTCTCCTTTTACACATATTTTCTAGTTTATTTACATTTTAGTCTGCTTTTACTAGAGTTATTAAGTCAATCGATAGTTGAGAAAGTTTACCTTAGACAAGTCATTTTATATCAACATAGAAACTTTACATCAAAATTTCTACTTACTGCTCTAAGCGTTTACATCCACTTTTGGTTGCCACTTAATTTTATAAGTTTGATAATTATACTTAAAACTACCAAGGAATTAAATTGGTAGAGGATAGCTGCTGGCAAGGGAAATTAGAGTTAAATATCAGCCTCAAGATATATCTATGGCTACAAAATTATTTGCTATTAGTTATTGCTGGTACTAAAAATCAAGGGTATTAGTTTAAAAAAGCTACCTATAAGCACTTGCTTTGATAGCTTTAGTTTTACTAATAAGCCTGTACTAAGGGATGATCGCCAACAAGTAATAGTGCTGAAAAAGCAGACTACAATCGTAGACTTGAAGCCAAAGCTAGTTATTAAACTTAAATATTTTGCCAGAAGTAGCAGCTTTTTGGGGAAAATTTAGCGATAGAATTAACACTAGGGGTAGATAGAATTAAAATAAGTAGCGATCGCACCCAATAATAAATTACCCTCCGTCCAAGCGGTAAAAATTATTTCCCCTCGTCAGTAGATAAAAATACTAATATTTTCCTGTAAAGATGCAAGTTATTTTTAAAATCCTCCGGCAATCTGGCAATGCTGCACCACAAGTCAAAAGTTACGAGTTAGAGGTGGAATATGGCAATACAATTTTAGATTGTCTGAATAAAATTAAGTGGGAGCAAGACGGCACTTTAGCCTTTCGTAAAAATTGCCGCAATACGATTTGTGGTAGTTGTGCAATGGGAATTAATGGGCGTTCGGCTTTAGCTTGCAAAGAAAATGTTGGCAGTGAAGTAAAGCAACTGTATGGTACAAACAATCTAACTGACGGGATGATCCCAGAAATAACTGTTGCACCAATGGGCAATATGCCTGTAATTAAAGACTTAGTAGTAGATATGAGTAGCTTCTGGAATCAATTAGAAGCTGTAAAACCTTACGTTAGTACAGGTGTAAAGCTTCCTGAAAGAGAATTTTTGCAAACACCCCAAGAACGCTTAAAAATAGACCAAAACGGCAATTGTATTATGTGTGGGGCGTGTTACTCTGCTTGCAATGCTAGAGAAGTAAACCCCGAATTTGTCGGCCCTCACGCCTTGGCTAAAGCCTATCGCCTGGTAGCAGATAATCGGGATGGGGAAGCTGATAGTAGGTTAAAGGAATATAACAAAGGTACTCAAGGAGTATGGGGTTGTACTCGTTGTTTTAATTGCAACACCGTTTGTCCGATGGAAGTAGCGCCTTTAGACCAAATTACCAAAATTAAACAAGAAATTCTCGCCGATAAAGAAGTAGAAAACAGCCGCCAAATCCGTCACCGTCAGGTATTAGTAGAATTGGTTAAACAAGGTGGTTGGATTGACGAACGCGCCTTTGGGTGGCAAGTAGTGGGAAATTACTTACGGGATGTGAGAGGCTTACTTAGTATTGCTCCTTTGGGACTACGAATGTGGGCTAGAGGCAAGTTTCCGCTATCTTTTGAGCCTTCACAGGGTACGGCGCAAGTGAAAGCGCTGATTGAGTCGGTACAAGCGCTCAAAGAGTAGTTTAGCGTGGTTGGGTGGGGACAAGTAGGCGACTTTCTGCACGGTTGTAAACTAAGATATCCCACTGACCATTGACATTAGACTCGAAAGCAATAGTATTGCCATCATTGCTGATAGTTGGGTTTTGAACTTGGGCTGGTAAGTTGGGTATGAGGTTGCGCGATTGACGCAATTGCAAGTCGTAAAGAAAAATTCCTGCAATCCCTTGACGACTAGCCGTAAAAACAATGTAGCGTCCATCGCTTGATACACTGGGATGAGTTGCAATGGTATCTAACTGATTTAAGCCTGGTAAATCAATTAATTTTTGGGTAGTAGTATCAAATAGATAGACATTTTGATGACCAGAGCGATCGCTTGTAAAAATAATATATCTTCCGGCTATTTTGGGAGTAATATCGCTACTCGGACTATTTAAGCTTTTACCGCCCGGATCGAAAGGATAGTTTAACAAACCCGAATAGCCCGTACAGCCGCTTAGTAAGCTAATTAAGACAATTATTAGCGCCAAAAGAGATCGAATCATGAATATTAGGGCGATGTCCCAGGGAGGGGAGAATCAGGAAGATCCAATTCTACATTAGTCCCTCGATCTAATACTTCAATATCCCACTGACCGCGCAGACTACCTTCAAAGGCAATAAACCGACCGTCAGGACTAATACTGGGATTGCGTACCAAGCCTTGATACCATTGGTTGAGAATTTGGGGAGTATGAGTAACGCGATCATATAGCACCATAATTTGCGTACCCCGATTGCTCGTTACATACACAATATAGCGCCCCGTATAGCTAATACTAGGATTTTCAACGATAGTTTGCCGTTGATTCAAACGCGGTAAAGGTACTAATTGCTGCAATTGCAAGTCGTATAACAAAATATTGCGACTTGCGGCGCGGTTAGAAACATAAGCTAAATACCGGCCGTTACCGCTTAGAGCTGGCTGTTCTTCGGTATAGCGGCTATTGAGCGCCCCAGAACTAATAATAGTATCGTTTCTTGGAGTGCAAGCGATCGCTAACAAAATTAACCCCAAGCTAAAACTCCAACGCCAGCAGCGTTGGAGTAATGATTTTATCGAAAACTTTTTCACATTCTAGTCGCAAATAGAGCGAAGCTTTTAAAACTGGTCAAAATCCGTAGAACTATCAGAATCGTCATCTTTAGAGCGATCAATCGGCTTGTAATCTACATAATCTGTAGGGATAGCTTCATCATCTCGTGAAGGCTGTACACTCTCTCCAGTAGGGCGACGCTTGCGCGGTCTAGGAGAAGGGGTGTCTGTATCAAAATTAGATTGCACGGGGGCGTTATTATTACGCGATCGCTTTTTAATGCTACTAGAAGCTGTACTCCCTTCTTCGTCTGAATTTTTGGTCAAATCCCATGAGGGTTTTTTGGGCGAATCCCATTCGTCTTGATAGCGAGTCTCTACCCGTGAAGGCGATGAGGGGCGTTTGCGCGGTTTATCTCCTTGCTGACTCCTATCTACACTTCCCCGACTGGAGGAACGCCGGGGCCCGTCGTCTTCATAGTCATCGTTGCGGAGGCGACGGCGAGGAGTTTCTTCTTCGTAGGACTCCTCGCGGCGGCTAGATGAATCGCGGCTTCCAGGAATCCGGGGACGCACGGGGCGATCGTAATCAAACTCTACTTCGTCTATTTCTGCTTGCTGATAATAATTTCCTACCGGGCGATCGTCGTCTACAATCTTTGTATTGCGCTTGGCTTGCTCGGTCGCAATACCTCGAAGCCGGATACTTTCAACGGCAAAAAACACTGTAGAACCAACTAATAGCACCTGACCAAATTGTAAAATCGGGTCTAGTCGCCATCCTTGGGTAACTAAAATGATGCCACAAACTAAACCTATAGCTGCAAAAAATATATCGTGATCCCGCGATAATTCTGGGCGAACCGAGCGCAGGAAGTACAACGCCGCCCCGGCTACTGCTAGCAAAATCCCTAATAAGGTATGCGTTCCAGTCCCAAAATTTACCTGGGCGAGAGTAGTCAGCCCGTTCAGCCCAAAATTTATCATTATTATTTTACCAACACTCAAATCTATGTTAACTACTTGTTATTAGAATTTCTAGTCTAATTACACTTGTAAGCCCGAAGAAAGCCTGGAAAAATAAAAGCAGCTTGTGTTTACTATTTAAGCGTATTTATATTGGGAGTCAGCGATCACTGGCTCCCAAGAGGCTTAGGAGCGTTCAATTTTATCTTTTTGGCTAATAAAAATTAGAAAAGCGGTGGCGGGAATCACAATAATTACTGTACCAGCCAGCAAACTATAAAAGAAATTCATTAAAGAAGGGGTCATTTATTATCAACCTTTGTTTACACACTGCACTTTAATTTTAATCGTCTGTTACACCCTTGCAAAGAAGTTTTTGGGCGTTAGTTGTATTTGTTCGGGCTAGGAACCAATACGTTAAAATAATTTATAGGTTTATTTACAAACTCCAATATTTTTTTAGATGAGACTTCGCGTAAACAATTCATGAGTGCTATTACTATTACTACCTGGGTTTTGGGAATATTTCTGGGTTTAATGACGTTACTGTTTATTTTCCGCATTGTTCTTAGCTGGTATCCCCAAGTAAATCTCAATCGCTTGCCATTTAATTTGGTAGGTTGGACAACAGAACCTTTTTTAGTCCCAGTACGCAAGCTAGTACCACCCATTGGCGGCGTTGATATTACGCCGATTATCTGGATTGGAATTTTTAGCTTAGTTAGAGAAATACTCATTGGTCAACAAGGCTTGCTGAGAATGTTTGCCCAGTTGCAATAGGCTATTCTTTAGGGGGAAACATGACTTTTTCAATAAAATCGGTGTAAATTTCCCCTGATAAAAATTCTGGGGTTTCCAAAATCTTTTGGTGAAAGCCGATAGTAGTGGGTACGCCTGTCAAGGCAAATTCTCGCAATGCTCTTTTCATGCGCTTAATGGCGCTAGGGCGATCGCTTCCCCACACAATAAGTTTGCCAATTAACGAATCGTAGTAAGGCGGGATTTGATAGTCAGTATAAATGTGGGAATCAATGCGAACTCCAGGGCCTCCAGGGGGCAAATAACCGCTAATTCTACCTGGTGCGGGACGAAAATCGCGATCGGGATCTTCAGCATTAATCCGACATTCAATCGCATGACCTCTTAACACTACTTGCTCTTGGGTTTGCTGCAATTTTTCTCCTTGAGCAATTCTAATTTGTTCGGCAACTAAATCAAAGCCTGTCACCATTTCTGTTACGGGATGTTCTACTTGAATGCGAGTATTCATCTCCATAAAATAAAACTCGCCATTGGGTGCTAATAAAAATTCCACCGTCCCCGCGCCAGTGTAATTAATTGATTTAGCCGCCCGTACCGCCGCCGCGCCCATTTTCTCCCGTAATTGAGGGCTTAAAGCAGGGCTAGGGGCTTCTTCTAATAGTTTTTGATGGCGGCGTTGAATTGAACAATCCCGTTCGCCTAGGTGCAGTACATTACCGTAATTATCGGCAAGAATTTGAAACTCTATATGGCGGGGGCGTTCGACAAATTTTTCTATATACAGCCCTGGATTGCCAAAACTAGCTTCTGCTTCCCCTCTAGCGGCAAAAAATAGCTTAGTTAGGTCGGTGCGATCGCGTACTAGCCGCATTCCCCGCCCACCGCCGCCTGCGGTGGCTTTAATCATTACTGGGTAGCCAATAAAATCCGCCAATTCTTGAGCGGCTTTCTCGTCTTGCAGTAAGCCATCACTACCCGGTACAGTAGGTACACCCGCCGCAATCATTGTTGCTTTGGCGGTAGATTTGTCTCCCATCGCCCTCATTGCTTCCGGGGTTGGGCCAATAAAAGCAATTTTGTGATCGGCACAAATTTCGGCAAATCGGGCATTTTCAGCCAAAAAGCCATAGCCGGGATGAATCGCTGTAGCATTGCGAGTTAAAGCGGCGGCAATTATTCCCGGTATATTTAAGTAACTTTTACTACTAGGCGCTTCACCAATACAAACGGCTTCATCAGCTAGTTGGACGTGGAGGGCGTGGCGATCAACGGTAGAATGTACAGCAATAGTTGCAATGCCCATTTCCTCGCAGGCGCGCAGGATGCGTAAAGCAATTTCTCCACGATTGGCAATTAATATTTTATCGAACTGCATTTTTTAACGATAATGTCTGTATCAGTTAGGTTGCCATCCTTCGAGGACTAACTGCAAGCAATATATCTTAGATTAGTTTTGGGTCAAATAATCATATTTAATTTCTTCTTGGGGTTTCAAAGTCCCAAACCACAACAATTTAGAACTATTCTCCAAAAAGATGTTACATTAGTTTATGCCAATAGCCCGTGCGGATGTGGCGGAATTGGTATACGCGCACGCTTGAGGTGCGTGTGGGCTTGCCCTTGCGAGTTCGAGTCTCGCCTTCCGCATTGTCAAGTAAAAGTCCTGAGTATTAATTTACCCAGGGCTTTTACTTTTTAAGAAAGCAGTTTTTCTAGGAATTGTTTATGTTTAAGATAAATGATGAAGTTTTGTAAATAAGATTGACTGCAATTACTATGGCAAATAGCATAATTTTACCGACCACATGGCACAGTCTTGCACCTTTATGGCAAGGAAATGAAACTCAGGTGCAAAAAGGTTTACCTCACACTCAATTAGCCCCAGCTTGGCAACTACTATTATTAGGTGATGGTTCACCGACGCGACACTTACAACTATTGACGGGTGAACCTACGGAGGTAGATGTAATTGATATGTCTTTGATTGGGATAGATTTGGACGGTGCGCCGGATTTGATTCAAGCTGTACCTGAACCAAGAGTAAGAAGACAAGTTTGGCTGCGGACTGCTTCAGGTCAACGCCTAGCTTATGCTACTTCTTGGTGGGAAGCAAGTCATGTAGATGAGTATTTACAAAACCGCTCTTTACCAGTTTGGGATAGTTTAACTCGCTTGCGGACAGAGTTGTATAGAGATGTTCAAGGGGTTTATTACGGCAATTGTGCGGCGTTAGAATCAGCTTTTGCACAGACTGGCCCGTTTTGGGGACGACATTATTTGTTTTGGCATCACGGACAGCCTTTAACGTTAATATATGAAGTATTTTCGCCTTATTTAACTAAGTATTTGGGCGCAATGCAGCTAGATAAATAGTTTTACTCTTGACAACCTACTCAGCAGGATTACGGTCATTAATTAGGAAGCGTAGGGACTCCTGTAATATAATTGACGTTAAGTTATTTTGCTTATCTAAGTATTGGAATAAGTTTTTTATTAAATTTCTCAACCTGAAACTAATCGAAAAATGCAACCACCATTAGGATTACAGCAGTAAACTTTTAGATAAAAAAGCGATCACAGTAAGTATTTAGGATTTGTATGTCAGTGGCAGAAGTTTTCGCAGATTTTGAAGATGTAGATTTCGTTAAGCCTATAGCCTTCTATGCCAATCATACTTTTAATAAAAAAGGGACTTGTCTTTACTATTACATTAATGGCAAAGATTCTCAGGGATATGATGCAGCTTTGAAACTAAATTTTTTTAATAACTGTGTCCGCTTCACTAACTTCAGAAAGCCGCATTCAATAGAGAAGTACGAGCCATATTTGAACAAATTTACAAACCCTTCTGTGTCTTGTAGCTACGACGATTGGGAAAAAAATTAGTATTATTATCTGCCATAAATACCAAAAACTTGAATTCAATGGCAAAGAATTGGAAAATCTGTCCAAGCCAGTTTGTTAATACTCTAATGTTTGCTGGTGACTTGTTATGGGATGCTGAACATGAGGGCTGGCTTGCTTTCTCTTTGTGGGAGAATGGAGAGTTTAAGGGTACTTTGCCACAACCAAAACATCGTTAAGGGCTGAAATATCAGCAGTGTTTGGAGCTTAACAACTTCTTTGCGGCGCAATAGACCTATGAGCGATCGCACTTGCTAGAGTAAAAATAAAAATCAAGGGTGGTTATAAGTGCAAACCCAGCAAAGATATTACACTCCTGATGAATATTTGACACAAGAAGAAGTTGCAGAGTTTCGCAGCGAGTACCGAGATGGAGAAATTGTGTCAATGACGGGCGCGTCGATTAACCATAATCAAATTGCGGGAAATGTCTATGCTTTTCTGAAATTCATGCTGCGTAAGACAGATATTAAGCCCTACATTGGCGATTTACGGCTATGGATTCCTCAATATCGACAGTATACCTATCCAGATGTTTTTTTGATTCAAGGTCAACCCGTTTTTCAAGAGCGGCGTACTGATACAATCACCAATCCTTGCTTGATTGTAGAAGTTTTATCAAAATCTACTAAAGATTATGATCGCACGGATAAGTTTCGTTATTACCGCTCTATTCCACAACTTCAGGAATATGTATTAATTAACCAGTACAAAATAGAAATTGAGCATTATACAAAAGCTGACGGAAACTCCTGGCTGTTTCGAGCTTACGAAGCTAATACAGACAAGATAGCTCTTGCTTCGATTAACCTAGAAATGACAATTGAAGATATATATGAAAATGTAGAATTTGATTTAGGCGATCGCATTTGAGAATTAAGCGATCGTTCATGTTACTACATTGAGGAGTTAAAGTTATCCCTACACCAGAGCAAAAAACGCAGTGCTATGTGTTGTGGTGCTGGTTTACTAAGTTGTACTTGCCTATTAATCTCGTGCGGATGGATGAGCGCACTGGAAATATCTTTTTCTTTGCCGGGTAGGAGAATATGATAGAAATATATCCTAACGGCAACTAGAGATACAGCAAGCCTAATTTTCAATCAATGAGCCAGAAAGATTTGCATGATTACGTTATGGCGCATTGAGACGAACAAGAAGCTTTTTATGCGTATGTAGACAAGCTTCATGCTGAAGCAAACTGGATTGAGATGCCAGCAATGGAATCTTTGCAAGATTTGGAGAATTATCCTGAGTTTACCAAACGTTTTCGTAACGGTTGCGATCCTCAAGATAACGCTGTTTAAACTTTGGTTGGCTCTAGCATCAATTTAGAACGCTTGATAGTTTCGGGAATTGCGATCGGATAATCGCCATTAAAGCAAGCAGAACAAAAATTAGTCTGATCTTCTTTTGTTGTTTGCAGCATTCCTTCATGACTTAAATAAGCTAAAGAATCTACTCCTAACAACTTCGCTATCTCCTCTACAGACTTAGTAGCTGCGATTAGTTGCTCTTGGTTATCAGTATCAATCCCGTAGAAACAAGGATGAGTTACCGGGGGTGAAGATACGCGCATATGTACTTCCGTTGCTCCCGCATCGCGGAGAGCTTTTACTAACTTGCGGCTAGTGGTTCCCCTAACGATGGAATCATCAACAATGATTACTCGCTTACCAGCTAATACATCTTTAAGCGGGTTAAGCTTCATGCGGATACCAGACTCGCGCATGGTTTGCGTAGGTTGAATAAATGTTCTGCCTACATAACGATTTTTGATTAATCCTTCAGCGTAAGGAATGCCCGATTCTTGAGAAAAACCAATCGCCGCCGGAATGCCAGAATCTGGCACGCCAATTACAATATCAGCATCTACAAAAGATTCTTTTGCTAGTTGTCGTCCGATTCGCATCCGATAGCTGTACAAGCTTTCGTTATTCATAATGCTATCGGGTCTTGCAAAGTAAATCATTTCAAAGATACAAAGCTTGCGTTGGGGCTGTTGCGCCCAGTGGAAAGAGGCTAATCCTTCACTTGTAATCCAAACTAATTCTCCCGGCTCTACATCGCGCAAATAAGTAGCGCCAATAATATCTAAACCGCAAGTTTCTGAAGCTAAAACATAGCGCTTCTCTTTAGTGTCTAAAGTGCCAATTACTAAGGGACGAATACCGTTAGGATCGCGTACTCCCATCATGCCTACGGGCGTACCAATAACTAAGCTAAAAGCTCCTTGGCAGCGTTGAAAGGCACTAATTGCCCCATCTAACCATTCTTTCCCGGCATCAATTTCTTCAGCGATCGCAAAGGCTATTACTTCCGAATCTGTAGTTGTCAGTAAATTATGCTTATTTTGCAACAACTCCTCACGTAAAGCTGGAGTATTGACTAAATTGCCATTATGTGTTAAAGCTAATGCTCCGCGTTTAGTTTGTAAAACTGCTGGTTGAGCATTTACAGCTCTGCTAGAACCCGTAGTAGAGTAGCGAGTATGACCTACAGCTAAGTTTCCGGGCAAGTTGCTTAAATTTGTTTCGTTAAAAACTTGGGATACTAACCCCATTTCTTTATGCAAGTGGACTTGATCGCCGTCAAAAGTGGCAATTCCTGCCGATTCTTGACCTCGGTGCTGCAACGCATACAAGCCAAAGTAAGTAAGCTTGGCAACATCTTCCCCTGGGGCAAATACACCAAACACACCACAAGCTTCCTCTGGCTTATCAGTAGGATGATTTGATTGTTCGTGCATATTTAGATCGTTGGTGACAGTGTCGGCGGGGGGATAGTTGGGATTCATGCTTTGGCTTTACTCCTGAAAAGTAGGCAAATTTTGGGGATAAAACAGTTGCGATCACTTATTTGTTTACAAAGATTATTTTATTTAAATTTAAATTAGACTTAATAAAACGTTAACAAGCATTACTTACAAGATTAACGTAACTATGCTCATTGACAACAAAATAAATCTAAGTATTTAGGCGGCGTTCGATGGCATGGTAGAAAGCTTTGCTCATTTCCTCGATACTAACGTTAATTAAAGTGCGATTACTTTTAGCGCTACGCTTTGCGTAATCGCCTGTAGTCAGAACTTGTAAAGAATTAGTCAGGTCAACCACACCGATTTTTTGCCAATTGTTTCCTAATTGCTGTTGTAAATAAGCTTCCCAAACCTCTGCATGGGCGGGAGAGACAGAAACTAAAATCCGCCCGGTAGATTCTCCAAAGAGCATTTCATCAAGGCGATAGGTAGATGATAAGACGTGGACTTGCGCTCCTAAGTTTCCAGAAATGCAAGATTCGGAAAGAGCAACAGCAATTCCCCCTTCGGAGCAATCGTGAGCGGAGCGCACCCAACCGTTACCAATTCCTTGACGACAAGCAGCCTGAACGCGGCGTTCTAAGTCAAAGTTTACCTGGGGTGGTTTTCCCGCTACAAGTCCGTGTATTGTGGCTAAATACTCTGAACAACCGAGAGTTATGCTTTCATTGCATCCTAATAAATAAATTAAATCTCCTTCATTTTGCCAACCTTGTCCGCAAACACGAGTTAAATCGGCAATTAAACCTACCATTCCGATTACAGGAGTCGGATAAATTGGCTGAGGTGTGCCATTAGCATCAAGGGTTTCATTATAAAGAGACACATTACCGCCTGTAACGGGTGTTTTCAATTCTCTGCAAGCTTCGGCAATTCCTCTACAAGCTTCAGCTAATTGCCAGTACCCAACGGGGTTTTCTGGGCTACCAAAGTTTAAGTTGTCGGTGACAGCAATAGGTTCTGCGCCCACACAGCTAAGATTACGGGCGGCTTCGGCGACTACTGCTTTTGCGCCTTCGTAAGGATCTATATATACGTAGCGGGGATTGCAATCAACTGTAGCGGCAACTCCTTTATTATGCGATCGCAAGCGAATTACCGCCGCATCAGCGCCCCCAGGTAGAATTACTGTATTATTCTGTACTTGGTGGTCGTACTGGCGATAAATCCAGCGCTTAGAGGCAATATTTGGGGCATCAAGGAGAGTGAGGAGAATATCTTGCCAAGAATAAAAGTTGCCTTTTATTTCGATGCCATCTGGGGTACAAGTAGGTAAGGTTGCGATCGTCCATTCGGCAGCTTTAAGGGCATATTCTGGCGGTTGGCTCAATAGTTTGTGATGATAAAGCGGTGTATTTTCTGCTAAAGCGGCGGCGGGAACAACGGCTGCGACTTCACCTTTAAAGAGAATTTTGACAATAGGCTCGGCAATAACTGTCCCCGCCACTACTGCTTGCAATCCCCAACGATGGAATATCTCAATTAGCTCTCCTTCTCGCCCTTTGTGCGCCACAAATAGCATCCGCTCTTGAGATTCTGATAGCAAGTATTCGTAGGGAATCATCCCGCTTTCGCGCACGGGAATTAAGTCTAAATCTAGTTCAATCCCCACCCCACCTTTTGCCGCCATTTCTGAAGTTGAACAAGTAATTCCGGCTGCTCCCATATCTTGCGCTGCTACCACTGCGCCAGTTTTAAAAGCTTCTAAACACGCTTCAATTAAAGACTTTTCTAAAAAAGGGTCGCCTACTTGCACGGCAGGGCGGTCTTTTTCTGATTCGGCGCTGAGTTCAGCACTGGCAAAACTTGCCCCTCCCATCCCATCCCGTCCGGTGGTAGAACCTACATACAATACTGGGTTTCCGATTCCTGCGGCTCCTGATGTGACGATTTCGGGAGTTTCCATCAAACCTAACGCCATGACATTTACTAATGGGTTGCCAGAATAAGCCCCATCAAAATAAACTTCACCGCCTACTGTGGGAACGCCTACACTATTGCCATAGTGAGCAATACCTGAAACTACACCGTTGAATAATCGGCGGGTTCGCGCATCATCTAAAGAGCCGAAACGCAAGGAGTTTAATAAGGCAATGGGACGCGCCCCCATAGTAAATATATCTCTAAGAATGCCGCCTACGCCTGTAGCTGCGCCTTGGAATGGTTCTATCGCGGAGGGGTGGTTGTGTGATTCAATTTTAAAAGCTAGTTGTACTCCGTCGCCTAAGTCTACTACGCCAGCATTTTCCCCAGGGCCTACAAGTATGCGTTTTCCTGTGGTAGGAAATTGTTTGAGTAAAGGGCGGGAATTTTTGTAACAACAGTGTTCTGACCACATTACCCCAAACATTCCTAATTCTGCTTTATTAGGTTCGCGCCCTAGTCTATTGACTATTTCGGTATATTCTTCAGGCTTTAAACCTTCATTGGCAATTTCTTCGGGGGT
>QQTW01001115.1_pt1 | contig 18371 bp, 20 predicted proteins | sample 1904831 | NCBI WGS metagenome assembly QQTW01 (sample SAMN09435610, study PRJNA476489) | Subsurface metagenome, whole genome shotgun sequencing project. | reverse complement strand
CCTTCTTTCAAGTTCGCGAAGGGAACGAAGGCTGATATATACCTTCGAGAGGTTGTCCCAGAACTCCGGGGGCCAGTCTTCCATTACCTTTCGCCTCGCAGAGCCCCCCATTGCAAGATTCTGTGTTGTCTGGACTCCTGGCCCCACTCTCTGACGCCTCGTCCTCGCGCACACACCCGTGGACAGAAGCAAGGTACAAGGCGTGAAGGGCCAGACTTTCGGTATGCTGAAAGGATAGTGTTTCTTGCTGAATGAGCGATACTAAGAAAGAAAGTGATTGAGGATATGGAGCTATGACATAAAAATGTCTTACACACGATTTGGAATGCACGCTGTTGATGTTGTACCAGTAAAATTGACACACATTCTTTAAGACATCCCTTAAGCCACTATACCCTGACCAATTACACTTCGCCCCTGTATAGATTTGATGCGAAAAGAACAAAAAGAAAGAGAAACCATCCATGTTCTCTTTGCGACAAAGTTCAAGACGATGAAAAATCTCGTAAGCCAGCTCGTCGATGCGCGCATTACCGAAGGTATTGACCAAATCACAGGACTTGAGAGTCGCAAACAGGTTCAGATTAGAGCGTAGATTAGGTTCAGGTGGTTTTGGCGTTGTCTACCTTGGTAAGCTGGCCATCGGAATCTAATTCCAGAATCCAGGCTAACAAGGAGACCAAGCTACGGACCTTGAGAGCAATGAGCTTGTCGTAGCAAAGATATCACTTGAGAATCGCTGGCCATCCCCGGTGGAGCAGGAGGTGATACTCTACGAGGAGCTCCAGGGCGGTCCCGGCATTGCACGACTGGTTTTCGCCGATACGGAATATGCAATCATCTTCGAATACCTCGGGCCTGATCTTGATGATCTCTTCCACTTCTGCGAACGCCGCTTTTCTTTGAAAACGGTGTTGATGCTCGGCGATCAACTCATTCAGCGCTTAGAGTATGTGCACTCGAAGGGGATAGTGCACAGAGACGTAAAGCCCAATAACTTCCTCATGGGCAGAGGTCGAAAGGGCAATATCGTGTACATCACCGACTTTGGCATTGCCGAATATTTCCAGAAGACGCTTGAAGAAGATAGCCCGGTCGAATGGCTGGGCATCGTGGGCGCCTCCGCATTCGCGAGCGTTAGGAGCCACCAACGACGAGGCGAGTTCCTGACGGCCGTTACGTCCCCGCTAACTAATTCGTGCAGTGCAATCCCGGCGAGACGACATGGAGTCCCTTGGATATGTCCTGTTGTACTTCTTGCGCGGTGGACGCTTACCATGGCATGGCATCCCATTTGGCAACGACTGCGTGGAGAAGACGGGCGAGCTGAAGCAAAGCATCAGCATCGAGGATCTCTGCGCCGGCTTACCCGGAGAATTCGCCGAGTATTTTCGCCACGTCCGCTCTCTGCGCTTCGAGTCTCGGCCAGATTACCGACACCTTCGACGCATCTTCCGCAACCTGTTTGGGCGAGAACGCTTCGAGAATGATAACGTATTCGACTGGACGATTTTGAAGTTTCTTATTGCAGAGGACGACGCTCAGTCAGCGACGGTTGAAGACAGTACCTCCCCATGTGCTGAGATCTGATGCAGATGGGGGATCAACCCTTCCCTCTCATCTTCGGGGTGTGTTGATGATTGGCGGCCTCTGGGAGGCGCCTCCTCGGTGACCTCGCATCAATCAGAATGTAAAGTAGTAAAGCCTCATTGATAGAAGCCTGTTGAAGCTCTCCCGATCCGAGCACTCCTTGTAGCCGTGAGAACTACGTTGGAGTAAGCCTACTGTATGGCCGTGTTCGGTCATTGACCATGGTTTCGCGATGTGTGTTAGAAAGTCAGAAGTCGCGCAGTACCTACATAGGTAGAGGATCTGGTGGATGGACTAACTTCACTACGTCATCATATCGACCCACCGTTTTTTACTACTGACGATGCTGGTGGATCGCGAGGGAATAGTATCTTCTTACAAGGGCAATCAAACATCTTCTTGTACGTTGTGATGCGTGATACGTGATACGTAGGGAGCTGAGGTGAGGGCGAAATTTGCACCGACAACTCCTCGAGTCTCCGGATGTGCATCACGGTTCAAGGGCCACATTAGATTGCACAGCGTCATGCGGCTTGCTTTAACGCGGCCTCGATTGGACCTCTTGCCCCAAAATCTTGCCAAAGTTGGCTGTTGGGCCCGGTTTACGCCTTATTCTCCGCCCTGCCTGGCTTCGCAGAGACGGCAGATCACCATAGAGAAGCTCGATTCGAGCAAAGCTAGTGAGTCGCAACTTAAAGCTCCCACACTTACACCAGACGTTGACGAACTTGACAGACCGGCAAAGAGTAGTCATCTTAGGGTCCGGTATGAGCTCGTCCAGGGGCAATATCGATGACTGCTTATCACCACTTCAGGCTGGGCCGGCTACACCCTCGCCAGAGCCTTGGACGCTAGCAAATACCAGGTCGTCGTCGTATCACCTCGCTCGTACTTTGTCTTCACTCCTCTCCTCGCCTCGACTTCAGTCGGGACGCTCGAGTTCAGGACAGCGCTCGAACCGGTGCGCAGCAAGCGGACGAAGGTCGCCTACTTTCAGGGATGGGCGGACGCGGTGGACTTTGCGCGCAGACGGGTGACCATCGAGGAAGCGGTGGATGATCCTCGCCAGGGATTGGCTCCTACCGGGGACCGGCATGAGGGGAATGAGTCAATGCAAAGAGAACGTGAGCGTGCGGTCGAAGTTGGAAAGGGACGTTTGTTCGATATGAGCTACGAAAAGCTTGTGATCACCGTCGGTTGCTACAGCCAGACTTTCGGCACTCCCGGCGTCAAAGAGCATGCTCTTTTCCTAAAGGATGTCGGTGACGCTCGGAAAATCCGCAACCGTTTACTCGCTTGTGAGTAGCGCAGGCTTAGGGCAACGCTACTTTGTCTGACAGCCACCAGGCTTCGAAACGGCGGCACTTCCAACGACATCGGACGAGATGAAGAAGCATCTCTTGAATTTCGCGGTCATTGGTGGTGGGCGTAAGTACCCTGACACGGCTGTGGCTCGTTCAGGGAGCTGACGGACTGAGAAGCAACCGGCATCGAGTTCTCGGCGGAACTGCACGACATCATCACGGAAGACTTGTCGAAGGTGTACCCTGACCTTATCCAACACCACAAGATCACCGTATATGACGTTGCGCCCAAGGTTCTCCCAATGTTTGACGAGAACTTGGGCAAGTACGCCATGGAGACATTCAAGAGGGAAGGGATACAGGTCAAGACCTCCCATCACGTACAAGAGCTGAGACGGGGTCTACCCGCTCAAGGCAAGGGGAAGGAGAATGAGGGCGATGCTCGAACAGGTTACACGCTGAGGGTCAAAGAGGATGGGGACATCGGGGTCGGCATGGTCGTGTGGAGTACAGGGCTGATGATGAACCCATTCGTTGAACAAACTTTGCATCAGGTGCAGCTTCCACCGTCAGAAGAAGTTTCATTCCCGAATCTCAAATCTAATGAGGCCGCAAATCATCGCTGGGTGGTTGAGAAACATCCAAAAACGGGAGCTATAATCACAGATGATCGGCTGAGAGTCGTGCTGCAGGCTAATGCTCCGGAAGAAGAGAAGCCTCGGGCAATCCTGAAGGACGTCTATGCCTTGGGAGACTGCGCTGTTATTGAGAACACGATGTATCCAGCTACTGCTCAGGTCGCAAGCCAGAAAGCCAAGTGGTTAGCGAAGAGGCTAAACAAAGGAGATTTGGACCGCGCCGGCTTTCAATTTCACGACTTGGGAGTGATGGCATATATCGGAAACTGGAATGCAATCATGCAAAGCAGCGGCGGGAATATATCTGGGCGCGCCGCCTGGTTCATCTGGAGAGGAGCGTATCTCACCAAGAGCGTGAGCCTAAGGAACAAAATCCTCATACCCATCTACTGGTATGTTTTAACAATGAACCCTACAACTATCAACTCTTTGCTTAACGGTAATCATACAGGTTTATCAACTGGCTCTTTGGACGAGATATTTCCAGATTTTGACAACGTCGCCCTTGTCAAGGAAGCTGCGCAACGTCTATTCTACCCTTCCGTGCGCCGTTGATATTGGCATGTTATAGTCACACCTGAGAAGTGAAGCCTCCCAGGAAAGTGTTGATAGGGAGAGAGGGAAGAAAGTGCGGTAAAGTGGCATGCCCATGGATGGTACTCTAACTTCTCTATCATTACGGTTGTCGAGACAAATGGAAAACATTCGGGCTTTCAATGTTCTACAAGTGCCTACAATTCAGGAACGCTCTTACTGTGATATGATTTTGAGCACCACTATTTTAAGGCATGAAGCAATGCCTTATTTAGGGAGTTCAGGGACGTCATCGGCGGAGAAGAGGCGACCGACATCATTAGAACTGTAGCTAGATAACAATAAGCGAGAGACTCTTACAGTAGTGCGTAGCTGATATTGATGCAGACCTGACGCACCTTGAACCAAGGGGGGTGTGATTACCTGGCCTGGCCATTGAATGACGATGCTCCCAGAAAGTTGTTGCAGGAGCCGCAAGAGCTATGTACAGCCTCATCGCAGAGGCAAGAAGGCCAACGTAATAGTTTTTGATGTCGCTCAGCATGAATGCCTTGATGCTCGAAGAAAACCATTAGACCACATGACTTCATGTGGTGAAAATGATATCTTGCATTGCAGATACTAACAGCCTCGCCTCTGGATATTGCGTAATCCTCTGAGGGATTTTGTAGACGCTAGATCAATCGATCGTGTATAGTAGTCTATTGATGTGCTTCCGATCTGAATCCTTGGTAGTATCCTGCAGCAGAGGCTACGGTTAGGTCGATCTTAAGGCAGCGTATCGTAAGCTACTATAAGCACGCTCGTCAAATAGAACCTATTGTAGCTAAGCTCTCATAGAACTGGATACATAATATGCAATTCAAGATCAGGTACGTATCGTGTTTCCTGCATTTCATAAGCACTCTAGATAAATCAGAGATACCTACCTAGGTAAGGTAGACAGATAAAACCGGAGCATCCCGCATGCCACACCACCCACGGCCAGAAATTCTCCGTCGTCGGGTCACCGCTTCAGCTTTCCTGTAACATCCCTGGGAGAGTAACGTTGGAGTTGGTGAACGAATTGTGCCCGGTACTTCGACGGCGCGTACTCGTCATGCACACGCGCCTATCCAAACCACGGCCCCGGGCTAGATGGCCGGTCATCTCCGTACGATCAATGAGCTTGGATGCAGCTGTGTCCCTACCTAGAAGGGCTCGCTCGGCCAGTAGTGTGTCGATCGAGATGAGGGATGTCGTAAATTGGCTAAACGAAGGACCTGAATCGAAGCTGTTCTCTCTCAGGATTTTGTCTATATAAACGGCTCTTCTTCCGCCTTGACTGATGTGAAATAGATTTATAATCCAAGCATCTCTCTTCAGCTTGACTCACACATACAACAGAAGGCGAACTCGATTAATCAGATCAAGCATCTTGCAAGCCAGCTAATCAACTCATCACCAAGCATCTTTCAACCATGCAGCTTTCTTCTATCGTCTCGTTCGCTGCCGTGGCCTCCTCGGTATTAGCTGTACCAACATCTGGAAATTCTGGAAGGACGAGCTATGAAAAATGTTTGGATACTGGAACCAGCCCTAAATGCTGTGCAACGTCAATAAATACGAATCTTGTCAACGTTAATCAAGGCTGTGAGTATTCAGATCTTGTGTCCTTCGTCTTTGCTTTGTGTGTCTTTACTGAACTACCTCTTCTTTTTAAAATAAATAGGTAGCCCTCCAGTTCGGAGTGACAGCGATAGCTTCGATTGTGCAGAGGACACTATTGGGCAATGTTGTCTCGCTAACCTGGTAAGTATTGCTTTCTCTTCGCCTCCACTTTGTCGATATGATTCCGTGGTTCTATTCAACTTCTCAACTGTGCATTGGAAGGCAAGGTGGCCACGGGCTAATTACAGTTGCTCTTGATTCACAGGTGATTGCAGATGCGTGTAGGGGGGCCGATCGCATTGCCTAGATTGCGTGGGAAAATGTTGCCCATCAGTCCGCTAGACTGAGGCCTTGTTGCCGTTGCAGGCTGCACACTCTTTTCATTTCATACTCGGATTCATGTCTTCTCAGTCGAGGTTCCATCCGATATTCTAGTTATAGTTCTAGCCGCTCTACATTCAACATGGAAAGTTGGCAAGCCGCACAATCTTGGTATTATATGGTATACTCAAAAGCATTAATAAGAGAAACGCAGGTGAGATGGAACCACTTTGAAATCCAGACGGGCGGCCTGGATCAATTCCTCCCGACGGTACCCTCGCCCCCATCGAACGGTCGAGAGCGAAAGTAACCTAGACCATGGAGACGGATCTGTGACTCCTTCTTGTAAAAGAGCATCACCGGCGTCCATGCGCCACCAGGCTCAGTCCCACCTTTCAAGCCAACTTTCTCTTTGACAATTTGATCTTCGATGCTTCGCCAGGTGCCATCATTCAACTGTACCACGGCTTAATAACGCCATACTTTGCAGTAGCACTGTCCCCCGATGTCACGCTGTTAGGGGCATGATGATGGATGACGCCCTTCAGATCATATCAGGGGCTGTAGACTTTTCTTGGCAGAAGAGGACACGGTGAGCTTCTCGCCGAACTTGATCAGTTCCGAGTTCCTGATCGGCGGTTTATTAGGCGGTCTGCGGAATCGTTCGAGGGCGAGTACCAGGAGATCCGGAGCTGCCTGAATGGTGCATTTTTGCTGCCGATGAGATAACTGCTTGCATACTGTGCACCATTCATAGAAGGGTTCCTCGAAGTAGTTCTTCACAATGGCTGATAAGAGCCGCTTCGTCCGACAATACTGCGGCAGTCCTGGAAGTCGCACTCTGTCTTCACGTTTAGGTAAAAGTTGTATAATTTATCAAGGTCGGTGACATCACTGCGAGTTTTACGCTCAGTTTCACCCACACCACCAACGGGAAAGAATACATACCTAGGCCATATCCCTTGCTTCATCGTGTTCATTAGCCACTCAAAATACTCTCTGGGATCTCGCTCTCCTATGTGTCTCCATGATTCACTCTCCGTTAGAGTCGCCTGAGCATTTTCCCTCGTGGGCGCTATCAGAAATTAGCTTTAGTCACGACGTCCAGTGGGGTACACAATGAACTTACGAGGATCGTAGGCTACGTCGAGCTTGACCAATGTTGCTTCAACTTCCCCAGCACTTCCTTCCCAGTATGTATCATTAAACTCATACAACCTGCAAGTGACGCAAGCTCTGTTTCGTGAGTCGAGTTTACCTGGTAGTGTCTCAGCTTCATTCCTTCCCCACTGCAACTGAGAACTTGCATTCTGAATATAGGTGATTCTGAAGCCATCCGCGCACCAGTGGCGTATGCAGAAAGATTTGGAGTACACTGTTGCGGTAGCTAGATGTCCCATCTTCATTTTAGAGACCGGACAGTCCACGATCAGCTGAGCAACTAGTGATTGAGCTTCTAGAACGCCGGCTCGATCGCTTCGAGGCCCTACTGAATATGACGGAGCGACTCGACAAGCTTTCGGAGCTTCTTCACGTCGCCGAGTTCAAGCGTTTCTGGGCTTTCGGTTCCGCAACAATCAGCGGCGAGTTGTTCGCTTCTGGGACTAGTAAGTTGGGCGTGTTAGGCCACATTTCGAATGCCGGCGTAGAGCTGTTTAATCCCTAAGTAACAGTAGCTCATATAGGCGAGTGTTATAGGGACTTGCGCGAATTAGACGACGTTCTAAGTAATGGCGTAGAGCTGTATTGATGTTAGATGCCGGCCGCTAGCCCTTAATTAAGCTAGCGTCATTACTAATCCTTTTAATATTATCCCGAGCTCCACACATCCACTGGGCATCATCTCAGATTCATCTGAATCGTCGCCGCCGCCTTTCCCTCACGAGAATACTATGACCTCATGAAGAATGTCCTCCAAGTCGCAACTGTCACAGATGGAAGGCTGTGTTGCAGGACAAGCCTGATGCTGATATGTAGGCGGCCCATTAACGATATGCCATTGGTGATCAGGATATTGGTACGAGAACGCGGCGGACCACTGCAAGCACGCAGAATCAATAAGAGGCCTTCGGGCTGTTCGATGCTCACACGTCCGAGTCAAAATATCTCGGGTCTCCTACCGAATGCCATAGCAGGGATGACCGCCGCCGTACGTGGCAGCAACGTGGGCATTCATGCATGCGACTCCGCCTTTGATCGACTGCCAACGCATCGGCCCAAACGACGCCAGAAAAGGGCGCAGGTTCATGCGCGTAACCGCGCATCTGTCAGCACCAGGACGGCTCCTTCGAGGCGCCCGCATCAAGAGTCGATATATATCGGATATATGCTGCAGCAGTGCGGGGTGCAGAGGATGCGTATGGTCAGCAGCTTCTGCGCATGACCACCTCGACGGTCACCGACAGCTGCATCGCGATGTTTTCCGTAAGGCGTCGGGTGGCATTCTTCGCCTCGGCCGCATTATCGCTCACCTGCAGCGTGGAATCCTATATTCCCGCCCTTGCATGTGCGCATTCAGCTCTCTCTGTCCGACGTCAAGAGTCGCGACGGCAATCTGTGCCATTCTCACACCACGATGCCATCAGAACGGCGAGCTCCCGATCTTGTAGAGGACTTGCCTGCCCGAACGGTATTGGACTGAATGCAGGACCTATTCGTCTTCTTGCTAACCTGAACAAGGTCAATAGAGATGATCACCTGCTCCTGGACTGCTCCATATGCGATTCCGAGTGTCCGGGAACATTGACGCCTCTTACACGATATATGTCTCATTAAGAGCTTGTCTTGTCTCATATTCCCGCTCGGGCCGAAGCGCTTTTAGGCGGCCACGATTCCACTTACTCCATACAGTCACATACATACCTAGCCCTGGAGGTATGTTCGTGTATGTACGGAGAGTAGGCCTCTCGACGGGTTGGCGCTAATTGATGTAGGCCTAAGTAAGGCAATGGACGGATAAAAGCCTCATCCCACGGGCCGCAGCAGCCCAACGAAGCCTTTCCAACGCCCTTTCCCACAGATCGGGATTTCTGTGGGAGAAACGCGCCGAAGCAAATTCACTAGCCAACCCTTTTTGCCAAACTTATTACTCTGCGAATAACTTCACGATCACATAGTCGTGTATCACCATCACCTACAGTCCCTCGCATGACGTGGACTGACTCCTTTCAGGGTTTGTGCCGCTCATGTACTCGCGCCGAGCAAACCAGCACTCTCTTCCCAGTGGTGGTGCCAGTGTCATCCTGAATTCATGATGGCGTGTCCGCGCAAAGCACCGAGAGAGTACAGAGTCCTCGCACGTCCGCCTGCCGCCACGCTAGCGCGGCTACACGAAACATCACCTATTATTGCTTGACACAAAGGTAGTGAGCGCCTTGCCGCTACTTTCACTCTAGAGTGTTTCGCCTGTAGCGCTCAGTACAGCGCGTTATCCGGCCCTCAGACCGGGGTATCAGCACTCTAGAGCGCTGTATGGGGTATCGTCACTTTTGAATGCCGGATTCAACGAATCTGACAGGAACAGCCCTCTGGGTCGGGGCCCAGCCCCCACCCCGCTACTCGGGCTGATTCCCCACGCTTTCCGTCCTGATGGCACTGCGCCGTGGAGAAAGCTCCTCGGTACAACAAGCCTTCTGCCCCCACCGAAGCAAATCTTGGGCAGATTTTCCACACCGGGAAAAGGAGGGCACGACAGCAACTTGCGCACGAGACAGCCAATGTATGGAATGAGTGCTCCGTAGGCCACTCCATGCTTCGGCACACGTTCCTTTACGGTGCATCACTAGCTGGGTTCCTTCATGCATCGTTATAGCCGAAGCCCTCCTACAGTAACTCTCTGCTGGGTGCTCTGTGCGCGAAACCTTCGAAGAACAAGCCAAGTCAACGGCCGAAAACCTGGGCACTCGGCTCTGCCAGTGACAGCCATCCGCTACGTGCCGATCCGGGCTCTGAGACCTTGGCTGACGACTTTGGGAACCCCCGAATCCGATGGCGGTGTGTTGCCTGCCCGTCGCATGTCCTGCACGCAAATCCTTTTGCTGGACTTTGGGAACAGCGGGGACATCCCACTTTCGTCAACTCTCGCAGCCGCGGCCGGTTCCTGGGCTGCGAGGATGCCGGCCCAAGGCAACCGGTTGCCTTCCTGGAATAGCATCGTGGTCAGGCCAGCCGGGACTCGGTCCAGTCACTCCCGCGACAGCTGTCGTGGGTCCGGCTTCGTCGTTTCAGTCCCTAATTTGACCGCATTCCCGGCCCGCGGCAATCCGCCACCAAAACGTCGCCAGGACACAGAAGGAACCTCCCCCACAGTCGCCCTTTCCCCCCCATGCCGGCATCTCGCCCTTTTCCCTTGCCCTCCTGTCGATGACTCGCTGTTGCACACCGCCGATGCAATCCCATCAGGACCCAGAACCCGCTTTGGTGGGGAGAAAACGGCGCCCCACGTACCGGACAAAGTTTTGGACAGCATGGAGGGAGATGAGCCTAAAAACTCCGCATCCAGGTTGCTGTAGCCATTCACCCCGGCGGCGACCCCTATCCGCTTCCTTTTTCTCTATATATGTAACACTAAACCGCCCAATGCTCGCCGGGCCGTTTCTATCAATCTCTCTAACGGTCTCAGCGAATCCAAGCATCGTCATTACGCACCCATTACGTGTCTGGCAGTCCCCGTCCTGACTCCTTCTACATCACACTGCTTTGCTGGCAATTCTCCCTTACCTACCACAAATTGCCGGCCCCCTCTGACCTGGTCGACTCGTTTCATCTTCGCGACTTCCCCGCTCTACTAACTTCCGTCCGCAACGTTCCTTACCTGCCCCGACCATGCTGTCTTACGACCAAGGCGTCGGGCTGTATGGCGCCGTACCTCCTCCATCCAGACCGGCGCCCTCACTTGGCCGGCCCTCTGTCGCTACCACCACCACGAATCCCACCGGTTCAATGATGGCAGCCTCTCATGTCCCGCATCGTCGCCATATCTGGATCATCACCGGGCCGGCCGGCTGCGGCAAGAGCACCGTGGCAAAGCATCTTGCTGAGCACTTCTCGCTCCCATACATTGAAGGTGACGAGGTAGGTCCAGGAGCGCGATGTACCAGAGCAAGCCATCAAACACCGGACTGACCTCTCCAGTTCCATCCGACAGCCAACGTCGACAAGATGGCAGCGGGGATCCCGCTCACGGACGCGGACCGGTGGGACTGGCTGATCCTGCTGCGCCAGCAGTCGACCGCGGCCCTCAGCACCGGCGCCAGCGGCGTCGTCCTGACCTGCAGCGCGCTCAAGCTCAAGTACCGCGACGTCATCCGCATCGCCGCGTACAAGGACCACGACATCGCCGTCCACTTCATCTACCTGCAGGCCGACGAGCAGACGCTGCTGGCCCGGGTCAAGGCGCGCAAGGGCCACTACATGAAGGACAGCATGGTACGCAGCCAGTTCACCAGCCTCGAGGAGCCGACCCCCGACGAGGGCGACGTGCTCTGCATCGACGTCAGCGGCTCCATGGCCGACGTGCGGAGGTCTGCTGTCGACGTGGTCAGAAACGTGCTCGCCGAGGACGCCGCGGCCGGGACCGGCTCAAGCTCGCCCGACTATCCGTGATGGCGCGGGTCCCGTCCGGTGCCGGCATTGAGGATTCTTGATACCCGAAATTCCTACCATTGGTTTCCTGTACATTTTGCTTGTTCTACATTCGTTCTGTGCAGATTTACGCTGTCCATTGCTCTCGGTTGGAACTTGAGGCTTGTCCTCGTTTGAACGTTAGCTTGCCCCTCGCTGGCGACATACTGTGAACCTTTCGTTTTCGAGTTGGTTTTTTTGACGAAAGCGTGTGGTCTCTTAAGCATTCGGATACGACTTTCAGCGTTAGGCATTTTGGTGGTTGGATTTTGCTTTGGCTTGAGGGACTGGCTGATGGAGCACACGGCGCCGACGCGAAGAAATACCCCCGGGCACATCGATGACGACGTTTTCCATCGAGCCCTTTATTTTCGTCTGTCGCTTTTGACGTGTAAGAGTTCTGGATGAAGATTGAGCGTTAGTTTGAATGCTACAAAAGAGTTCAGTGTCTCGCGCGATTCTGGTCTTTGCATTGAGCTTTGTGGAGCAAGCCGGCGTGCGAACGTCAACTGAAGTTAAAGTCGGCTTTCGCTCTGCCTATACTGAGGATCACGAAATGGGAGGTTGTTCGTCGTAGATGATGGGCTTCAGGAGCGCTTCTGTTGAGAGTCGGCAAGCAATAAGGCTAACCGTGATCGGACTAGCCCCATTTACGCCTATCCGGCTCGTCAACTCTATCTTGACTTCGAAAAGCTACAATAATAGAGGGTGGAAACACTGAAATGCTGGGTGCCGCCGTTCTTGATACAACTTCCAACCCTTCACGCCCGTCTAATGCAAGGCTGACCCTGACTGAATCGACGCCTTCCAGGTAGTGTCACACCTGTGCATTCGGTTTTGCATAAAGCAGTACAGATTTCAATCAATTGTCTTCACAAGTGTACTGGGCTAGATTGACTTTGGATCGAGAGGCAACCGCAGCAGATACGCAATTGATCTATCGTGGGGCAGGCTCTCCTGCTAAGTCGATTGTCGAGGCTCCTCCATCATCAGACCAGGAGGAAACGAAACATTGGCCTAGTGCGAGATCACGGGCTCTTCTGAGTTAGCAGACGAGGTTGTACTGGACTCTGTTTGGCGCTCAGCTCAATGAGAGGCAAGAGCATGGAATTGGCTATTCGACATCAGTTATGTGCAGGGAAGAAGCAGATGTCGGGAGGAATCCACATATATCGGGCCTACCACAGCCGGCATAGTCAATGCAGACGGATATCAGATCTCCAAGGGTTGCCCTGGGTAAGGACCAATTCTGCGCCGTGCCACACGCAACGTCCGAAGACGAGCTCGAGATTCTCGGGGGGGCTATCGCATAGCTGCCGGCAAGACCACTCGTCGCCCCGCCGTTTCTTTTCTACGACACCGACCCGGTCCAATGCTGCGGGAACAAGCAGAGGCGACGCACCGGAGCCTTTGAAGTCATCGGTCTTCCCTTTTCAACGCCTGTTGGTCTCTTCATCAGGCCTCCTACTGCTTCTCCTCGGCTACTACTACATCACCGACACACGCTCCGCCATCCATCAATACATCATCCCTCCAGCCCTGCGTTTCCTCTACCCGGACGCAGAAGACGCGCACAAAGCCACAATCAACATGCTAAGACGCCTCTACGCCATCAACCTCCACCCACGCGAACGCACTGCCCACCAAATCAACCCCTCCACCCCCTCTGTCCCACCTGCAGACTCCCTCTCCATCCAAGTCTTCGGCCACACGCTCTCCAACCCCCTCGGCGTCTCCGCCGGCCTCGACAAAGATGGCATCATCCCCTCCGCCCTCTTCGCGCTCGGCCCCGCCGTTGTCGAAATCGGCGGCGTCACCCCGCTCCCACAGCCCGGCAACGCACGCCCGCGCGTCTGGCGCGTCGAGGCACAACAGGCCCTCGTGAACCGGTACGGGCTCAACTCCGCCGGAGCAGCACACGTCGCGCGGCAGCTGCGCGCCCGGGTCAAGGCGTACGCGCGCGCGGCCGGGCTGGGCGTCGGCGCGGAGGCGGAGCGCATCGTGCTGGACGGCGAGGCGGGCGTGCCGCCCGGGTCGTTGGTGTCGGGGAAGCTGCTGGCGGTGCAGGTGGCGAGGAATAAGGCGACGGCGGCGGCGGGGGCCGAGGGGGATGTGCAGGCGGCGACGGCGGACTGTGTCGCGTGTGTGCGGGCGCTGGGCAGGTATGCGGATATCATTACGGTCAACGTGTCGAGCCCGAACACGGAGTCGTTGCGGGAGCTGCAGCGGGCGGAGCCGCTGAAGAAGTTGCTCACAGCCGTTGTGGCGGAGGCGCGGGCCGTGCAGAGAAAGGTCCCGCCGGCCGTTATGGTCAAGATCAGCCCGGACGAGGACTCGGACGCCGAGATCCGCGGCATCTGCGACGCCGTGTGGGCGTCGGGCGTCGACGGCGTCATCGTGGCGAACACGACGAAGACCAGACCGGACCTGAAGCGGACCGTCGCTGCTCCGCTTGCCCATCCGCTAACCGCGGCGGAAGCGGCTGTCCTGCGGGAACAGGGCGGGTATTCGGGCCCGTTGCTGTTTGACAAGACGCTGGATCTCGTGAAGAAGTACAGGCGTCAGCTCGACGAGGGCCTCCGAGCGGACGGCGAGCGGACGCCGAAAGTCATCTTCGCGAGTGGAGGCATCACCACCGGCGAGCGAGCGTTGCTGGTGTTGAACGCAGGAGCCAGCGTGGCTATGTCATACACGGGGCTTACGTACGGCGGCAGCGGCTTCTTCACCTCGGTCAAGCAGGAGATGAGGGAGATTATTGGTAAATGAGTGTGCAACCTTGTGGATATCATCAATCGCGAAGGCCTAGGGATTGGGGCCTAGACTGATAGACATTGATGGCACATGCAGTCATTGATCCAGCCCCCGATGGCTCATATGTCACAGTCATCGATCATTGCTTGAACTACACGCTCTATCACAAGTACTAGCGCCTCTCAAGCACCTTGAAATGCACCCCTAGAAACAATTTGAATCTGCCTGGGGCAACCAACTCCGCAATATGCTGGACAAAATCACGATCCAACAATTCTAGACCAGACCCAAACTCCATTCCAGACGCCTGTCCAATCACCTTGCTCCCCTCGCCCCAGCCGGCCCTGCAGCAGTATGCCGCTGCAACACGCGCCCAATCGCAGTCCTCACCTCCGGATCGCTCCGAATCGTATTCTGAACCAGCCACTCCTTAAGCCCCGCCTTGATCGCCTGCAACTCCGGCTGGGCCTCCAAGAACGGCGCCATATCGAGGGCGAGCAGCCGCGACGCCTCGCGGTCCGTCGTCTTGGCCAGGCCGTCCAGCCGGTTCAGCTGCAGCTGCAGGGCCTGCTCGCCCGATCTGCGCTTCTGCACGACGGGCGCCAGCTGCGACAGCGCGATGAAGACGGTGATGGCCAGCTTGCGCGCGAGGATGAGCGCCTGGAAGGGCAGGTAGGGCGGGTGGATGGGCCAGGTCTGCAGGAGCGGGTTGAGGAGTTTTGTCAGGATTGCGGGGCCGGTGGGGCGTGTGATGGTGTGGGCTTCGAAGACGAGGACCGAGACGAATGTGAGGTATCGCCACTGGTGGACGTATATCGAACGTCAGTGATTCCCCGCGCGGTCAGTAACGAAACTAGACAGATGACTCACGTAGCGCCCGTACTCGAGGTATCCCAGCGCGGCCATGACGATCATGAACAGGCCGCTGAACGCATAGTACGGCGCGAGGGCCTGCAGCCCGGTCAGGACGTAGTCGCGGATCGTCACGCAGTGCTGCCACTCCAGCACGTCGGGCCCGAACCGGTCGTACGCGAACCGCTTGGCCGGGTTGACGAGCGTGTCGCGCGCCTGCTTCAGATGGATGTAGTACGCCTCTGCGGAGGGGCGCGCGGCGGCCGAGGAGACCTTGTCCGGGTGGTGGAGCACGGTTCTGTCGTAATGTTAGACTGGCGCTCCTGATCTGCGGCTCTTGATGAGGGGATTGCTTTACAGTCTACGGAAGCGCGACTGCAGGGTCTTCTCGTCCACGTCCGGCAGCACGCCTAGGTCCTGGTAGAAATCGCCGTTCCGGCGGATCTGCCAGTCGGCCTCGACGACGGTGTAGAGCAGGTAGGCTATGACGACGGATATGTATATGTTCCGCCGGTGCTTGAGATACCTTGCGCTACCGGGTTGCGGTCTGGGATCGCCGGCGCGGATGGTGATGCCGTAGTATAGCGAGTGGATCCATCCTGTGAGCAGCTGGGGAGGGTTGGTCGTTAGGCTCGATAGGGGACACGGCAGCGGCGATGTAACTTACGGTGGGAAGAATGTACCAACCGGCGTATGAGAGGACGTTACTAGACATCAGACAGGTCTATTGAGGGCATCCATGAGGTAGATGGAAAAGCGGACGCTATCACATCCAGCTTAGATGTGGCATACTGAAGACGTGCGAAGTCCGTTGTTTCAAGTCCGGTGGTTCGGACCGAGTCGACAAACAATGCAAACAGTGCAAACAATGCAAACTCACATGCCCGCTTCAATAATGTCGGACCTCATGAACGTAAAGATGCTACATAGTAAAATCCGTAATCCGTACTTCATTGACCGTCTATCTAACAAGAATTCTATGCTCATCTGGACGAGGAACCATGGCATATATTGATACAAGTTTTCGGTGGCTCAGATCTGGTGCAGCCTTTCAATGCGTGCCCCTTCCCCTCCCTCCGTGATATTTGTTTTCTAAGGTGTCGGATAGGGGATCGTATACCAGTCACTATTGTAGCACATGGCTGTGGCAACAGTTCATAAGAGTCTCGTGCGAATGTTCAAGCTGATTTGACCTGCGTTACCTTGTATCTTGAAGGTTCGGTGTAGATGTACTGCTTCAATTCGACCCCGGTCAAGCCCCCCAGTCGAGGCGCTTACGGTTGAGACACGAGCGGTGGAGAAGCTTCCGGTTTGGCCTCCTCAGATTGAGATCCATTTGGTTGAGATCCGTCCGGTTGAGATCCATTTCCGTCCGGTTGAGATTCGCCCGCTTGAGGCTCGTCAGGTTGAGGTTCGCCCGCTTGAGACTCGTCCGATGGAGAGACATCAGGGTTAGACGGTTCCGCTTCAGACGGCTCCTCTTCATACGTCTTCCCTTCAGCTTTAGCTTTGGCTTTGGCTTCTGCCACTGCTTTGGCGTATGCTTCGGCTTCCAATCTTTCCCTCTCCAATCTATTCGCTTCTGCTTCTGCCTCGTCTATCAAAGCTATAGAGAAATTGGTCAGCATCCGCAATCACATACTCAAGGCGAAGAAACATACGTTTACAAATTGGCTTCGCAGCGGTCGGCACCACAGCCAAGCAATCGAGCATCTTCGTGACGCATTCGAGGTTGGCACGGGTCAAGAAGGAGACGCTGCAGAACCTCTCGTGGGGATGGTACCAAACCATGGCCCTCGGCCAGAGAGGGTCGGCGACAAGCGGGCAGAACGGCCTGATGAAAGCGGAGAGAGCCTCCTCGTCACAGAGTGACTGCGGCCAACCCTCGTACTCGGACAGTTTCACGGTCACAGACGTCGAAAGCGGGCTATCGTTCTTCCTCACGACATAGTTGCATGTCGAACGCATCGCATCTTCTCGGATGGCGAGGGCACGCGGCGCGGCGAGTGTAGCACAAGAGCCCTGATGAAGCAGAGAGATTGTAAAGGCCGCAAAGGCATAGCTGGATGATTTGGTGCGCATCTCGAATGCCTGGAATCCAAAGGACCGGATACCAGATCACTGAAGGGTATGCAGGAAGATATGTCTGGAAATGAATGAATGAAGTTCGTCCCAGACCCACTTACCGGCAGACCTGAAATGACGGGCTTCTTCTACTCTCCCCATGCAGGTACGCATGCAGGTCTGGCCGAAACATGACGGCCCGAGAACGGAGAGCTGGATGACAAGTAACAATCACGATCGAGGTCGGCATCTGAGGAGCGCGTCCACATCGTCCTCGTAGCGGACCGGGATGCGCCTAGCGTCGCAGCGGATCGGGCGATAGCGAGCAGCCCTGCAGCAAGATTCTGCAAGCACTGACGGCGGGTGGGCGGGTAAACAGCACACGCTCCACCTCTTAACCCGACTTGGTCATTGTTTCTACCCTGTTTGAGGGGCCGGCTCCTCGGACTCTGCGAGCATCCCGATCGAGCTTTGTCTCTTGTGCATATGTCGTGCGTCCCTGGGACCGAGAGAGCGCGATAGATATGCTCCGTAGAGCCAGCGACATCGCCATGATGCCCTGAAAAGTCGAAGTTAAATCCGAATACAACCGACGGCGATTCAGCCGCAAGATGATGCTCGACAGTGTTTCGACCCGATGTGGAAGACGCGAGCGGGATCCGTTTGTCATAAGACCAGTGGAGAGGCCAGACAAGCCGCGAAACAGGCCGTGCGAGATGAAGCCTGTTACAGTACTCCGGATGGAGAATCTGGGTTGCAGCCTGGAGGAGATGAACTCTGGAGTCGCCGTCTGTGCCCGCGCTTAACTCGCCAGCCCTGGGCAGGTGTTGCAGACGTTGGGCAGCGACCACGTGAGTTTGGATGGAGGAAGCCCTGGGCTTGACCTCGGGAGATGTTCGCCCGGCGGGAAAAGCTTTCATCCGACGCACATCGAACTTCCAGGTTTGATAGTATCTTTTCCAACGGTAGTTCCTTCCTCGAGACACCACTCGCGTACAGCGGGCGTGCCCTTCTACACAGTCCTCTCCACCATGTCGACCGAGTT